>Ga0056128_1008754_pt1 | contig 12743 bp, 7 predicted proteins | sample WorMetLIZISLAND2_FD_71113 | JGI IMG/M metagenome (GOLD analysis project Ga0056128, IMG submission 71113) | Marine gutless worms symbiont microbial communities from Max Planck institute for Marine Microbiology, Germany - Olavius geniculatus... ...
CAGGTAACACTGTGTGATCCCATATGACAAGTGACGCTCCGTAGCTCTGAGATGGGTTCGCTCATTAAGAGCTATATTCGGACCTTTAACGGTGTAAAACCGTGGCGCACCTTTCTCCTGGTTGTTTTTAATGTTTTCGACGCGAATCTGCATTAGTTCACCAACATTCTGCAGTTCCTGCATGTTCACGTCCTTGACCTTGACCTCGTCCTTGACCTGCGCGCGTTCTGCCTCCGCACGACTTCGCTCATCAGCCTTCACACAAGTTATCATCATCATCATCACGGGGTGTAGCGTGGCCTAAATAATAGTGACCTCAAACTGAGACTTTCCCTAACGGCGTAAGACGCAATAGCGGACTTTCGACAAATTATAAAGTTAAAGGCTTATCATCACAACTTTCTCTTTATTTTGGTGTGTATTTCCTAAACGTGTTTGGTGACAGAACACAAAATTATGTCCAAAACGTTATGCTAAACACGTCTAGATACAAAAAGACGTTTTAACGCGTTCTAACTCTGAACGCTGTTACATGAGTGTAGTTGTTATGTGTGCTTCTAAATGCTCCAGAACAGCCTACTGATACTGAGTCTTATACTGCTATCTTATTAATATCGCTGTTGACATCAGTATCAACATCATCTTTTATAAGATCATTACCATTATTACGCTGAGTTACGAGTGCAGTAAACTGTACCTCGCCGGAAAATCCTTCGACAAGAATGGCGACGAGAAGATTGAACAAAATGTAGTTGCCGAACGTCATGAGAAAGATGAAGTAAAGCGCTGCCCACGGAGACGTCCTAGACATGCCCGTGTACAGCACCTCGTTCCAATCCTCCTGAGTCAAAATCTGACAACACATCAGGCACCTAGTAATAGTTTTTAACGATTTTTTAGAACAGTCATGTTAGGCCCATATTAGTGTGGCCATAGCACTTGTGCTTGTTGACGAAATGCGCAGCATAAATCTAAATTCTTTTTACTTACATGCTTGCTTACGTACTTATTAAACGGTTTGGAAAACAGTTCGTGCAGATCATTTATTCATCTACTGTAAACAGCCTTCAAGCGACAGCCAAGAATGTGTTTATTCTCTGCAGCTTCTAACACTGATAGTGGTGTTCTAATGAGCCACTGACGTCATACTACATCTACGGGTTTCCTCTGTGATGGATCACTATTATAAATTTTATATATGACACAACAACACACATTTTTATAAATGGCAGTCGACATACGTTAAACGGACTTGTCAAACGCTCAACGCTGCTATGCAAACTCGTTTCAGTGGTGTAAAATGAATTATAGTTCACATTCTTTAATAAATCACGACGAAACTCAGTCAAAATATTTTACTGACAAATATGGCCCGAAGTATGACTTCGTAGAAATTGCACTAAAATGTGATACTGTCTATTGTACTTTCGCTAAATCGTTAATTTGAGACTTTCTATGAACAGTATTACGTAAGTTATTGTTAAGCGCAATGTGAAGCAGAATGCAGCGAGATTAAGGTACCTGAAAGACAGTGATAATCGCCCACAGAAGAGAGTCAAAGTTCTTGCGCCAGCATTTGTGACTGCCATCCGGCAACACTTCACAGAACTTACAGCCGAATAAGTTCATACCCAGTATGCTAGACAGCACCAAAACGCATCTTATCAGTCGATAATTATTCACACTGGATTTTCACAAGTGATTTGCCAGATTTGCTTTACTTCGTTACTATATTTTTCAAAAGCTGCGTTTGTCAGCTTTTTTAAAGAATAAAATGAATGAATGAATAAATGAGAGTACAGACTACTGTTTGGTCCAGAGTCATCAAACATTTTTGTTTTGAATCAAATCACACACTTCAGTGTATTTTTCACCAAACCCAGAGCACATTTACTCATTTACGTTTTACACGTGGTAAAACAAATCTTTCAGGACTCCAGCTCTTTTTCAGCTAATCGTTATAACGAAGGGCAGTCAAGCGAAGACACGGAGCCACTAAATAGCCATAAAGAGGCACTGACTGCACGTGCTCCCTCTCCATAAAAAGCCTACTCACTTACTCAAAACAGTGTTAAAAATGCATCAACACACTTTATTTTCACACACACACAAAATCCGAAAATCCCCTCCTTAAACCCCTTCCACGCCGAAGTGCCTTTACATCCAGATCCTGGCTATGCCACTATAAGAAGCAACGTTACGGCCCAGGCTACAGTGTTTGAATTGCCGGGGTGGCTGGGGAGGTTGAAACCCCAACTGTTTCCTCAACCCCCTAACACACTCTTAAATTATGTACTAGGGGGTCAGCTATATATTATACGATTTACGTCACAATTTCGGTCGGGCTCTGACTGTCGAAAAGTTCAAACCCCCCGGCCAATTTTTCACAAGTCAAACATTGCCAGGCTGCCTACGTGACGACGACGATGAAACGTGAATGAAATTATCAAATATCTACAATAACTGCTTCGCTCAACAAGATGGATAAATCACCTGAAGATGAAGATAAAGAGAACGAGTAGAGCGAAGAATGTGGCGACGTTGTCCATCGTGCGCAGCATGACAACGAGCTGATATCGCAATGCCGGCAGGAAGCGAACAACTTTCAGAATGCGCAGTAGACGGAACGTTCGTAGTACCGACAGACCGCTGGCGCCACCTTGAGCCAACTCCACCAAACTGTACCACACCGTCAACACGCCCTGGCTTTATTTCATTAGCCATTGACAGCAACGAAAAGCAAACAAATCCAAAGTAATTTGTGAAAAGGCGAAATCGCTCCTCGTTTCTAATCGCCAGGTGCCAGCAGCAACTTGCAATTGCACGTATTGTTTGGGGGTAATGGGGTTCGACCCTAAATTTCCCCTTTCGCAAAAATCCCGCCCAACAAAATGTGCCATTAAACCGCACAAAAATTAGTACTCAAAAACTACTCATGACAAAGATTATCTACATCTATCCAACGGTTTAAACAGGAGGGATGGTCGGCTCTATCCAGTCGAAGACGTGACTTAATAAAAGTATAATTCTAAAATATACGCAACTTGCTATATGCAACTACGCAAGAATAATTGCAATAGGTCTTACTGTATAGTTATGACTGAAGGAAGGGTCACACTAGCGGTCCGGACGGCCGGACGAACGGTTGGTGTTTGTGACGACCGTTTTGATGGCCTTTCGAACGGCCGTCCGGACCGCTAGTGTGACAATTCCTTGAAAATGAGTAGGCCTGACAGACACCAACCACAACCACAGCAACAACAGTGATGACGATGAAGGTAATAATAATATAATAACAATAATAATAGACCGTTAAAGCTGTAATTCAAGACTTTAAATATACATGGTGAGATGGTGCGTGCCTGAGAATGACAATGAAGCCGTCGAAAACGTTGAAGCCAACACGCAGATATCCACACAGACCGTCGGCAATCACTTTGAGCAGCATTTCAATCGCAAACAGGCCGCTGAAGAACACGTTACTGTACTCCAGCATCTGCGTTAGCGTCGCCGGCTACAAATCACAACCAGCCCAACATGAAATTAAGTAACCAACATCAGGTCACAACGCAAACCGATGTTGCATATCACGGTGTATCGAAAAACAGGACACACGATGACAACTAATTTTTACGCGCGATAGCAGAATGCTTCGCGCGTCTTAGCCATGGCCTGGGCGTCTGTGTTTCCGTCCGTCCGTCCGTCCGTCACACTCTGCAGCCCTATCTAAACGGTAAAACCTAGAATCACGAAATTTTTACTGTGGGTTGCCATGGGAGTCTAGTTTATCGTGACAAAATTTCGCGCCCTTGCGTGCGGGGGTTCTCCTCGAACGAGAGCGTCAAAAAGGGATACCCCCTAAAAGAACGTTATTTTGCCGTTATTGGCTCGCATAGTGTGAAAACGGTCGCAGATAGGTACAGACATGCTGCTCTAGTAAGCTGCTTCGTATAAACTACAGCTAATATTTACTATCATTTAATCCATACCTATCAAAACAACTAGTTTTGAACTACAATATAGAACATAAAAAAGACTGTTTTAAAAGCAATGCATGTCAGTCTAGGCCACATTTTCTCAGTTTTTAATGGATGAGTGACAGACAACGGTTAACCTGGTTGTGGTATTCGATGCCCATGCTAAGCGTATTGACGAGAATAGCGAAGAGAATTCCTCGTTGAAAATATTCGCTGTCGACGAGTTGCTTCACCTTCAGTCGCATGCCGCACAGACAGCCTGTAACCAGCACCACGTCATGTCTCCACACTCAACGCGAACAGCGGGAAAACAATTTACATTAAATGCGTAAGTCGTTGACTAATATATTTTGTAAAAATTAAGTCACATTCAACGCCGGCGAATCAATTTAACACAATTCATATTAAACGAAATCGCTTCTTGCAGCGCATACGAGTCCGCCTATTCCTATACATTTATCTGTAGCGTGGTCTGGCGTCTGTCTGTCATCTGTCACATTCGTGCTCCCTGCTTAAACCGTTCAACGGATTTAGATGCCATTTAACAGGTACAGTTGTGGGTCCAACGACACACTGTGTTATGTTGGGGTATGGGGTCTCTACCCTCCCTCTCCCCCCAACAAAAGGGAAAATTTTGGTTGTCACACCCCAGCGAAATTACCCAACCGTCAGTCCTAAGCTGTCACGTGGTGAATATAAAAAAGGAGTTGCGTAGACTTGCGACAGCGATTTCGCCCTTTACACAATTACTCTAATCTTTGTTTTAGTTTAAAATGATAAATTGTACTAGATGCTGAGAATGGACAAAATTTGACCGAGAAGTGTCAATACGTTCGACAGCATAGTACTATGCAGCCTTCGCTCCATAAATTGCCTGCAACAATTTATTGACAACGGATCACTGTCAAAGAAGTAGAACATTGGGGAACAGCTAGACAGCTTTGTCGATCATTTGCACACGCTCTGGAAATGCGCCATGTTGTTAAACTGAAAAATGCAATGCAAGGGCTGATTCTATAGCGAGATCGCAAGATCATAAAAGGCCATGGATTTTAGCTAGAACTTGTGCCTTGTTGCAAATCTTTAGAAATCGCCTAACTAATGTCATAAATTTTACTAGTAGACATGTAAACGTTAAAACATTTTGAAGTGGCTCACTGAATGTGCAAAAAATGTATTTACAGATATATCTATTAAAGACAATCACGAGTTAAGGTCATGTTTAAGGACAACGCACAAAAGTTAACAAGGCTAAGACAAAAGCTAAGGCCAACAGTTTTGGCCTTAAGATCAAGGGTGACATATCTAAGTGTAACCTTTAAAATGCTAAACACAACCAATTATACTGATCGATAATTTAATTCGTGTTGCTGTAAAATTCAACGCAGCGCAATAATGATATTTCTCTGTCAGTGTCACATTCTGTTTGTCATTCAAAAATGGCAACGTCGGTGTTGCCAACACGCACATTTTTATTTTCGTACACATCATAAAATGTCGTTCATATTTTTAAAAAAATTTCAGAAAATTTAAATTTTTAATCTGTGCTGCCACGTGTCGGCACGCTGAACCCCAATGCATCGCGCTGGAGGAATTCGCCATAGTTTCCCGGCAGTCACGCCACGCCGGCTTGGCACGCTCTGGCAATCCATTAGTGGTCAGCATGCACGGGATCAGGACGTGCGTCCTCTATGAAGCGCCGTTCAGTCGACGTTCGTTCCCGGGCTCCTTGGGCCCCGTCGGTCCGACCCGACAGTTCGAACGTGCCTTGCCGATCTGTCAGCGCGCCAACTAAATGACGGATGCAACCGATGAATTGCTACGCGTGAATCGAGTCGGTCTGTCTGTCCGTCTCCGCGAATCAAAAAGAAGCTTTACCGCCGGCTAATGCGAAGCTGAAACCGCATGTTAGCGGCAGCATTTTCTGGAACTGTTCGCTCTCAAAGTCATTCAGCTGCATCATCATATCGACGCCAGTAGAAATCTCACACAGCACGATGTCGTATCAGTGAAGTAACGCTAACCGTATGTATACATCGCATCACTCCACGGAATCGGTGCATGGTGGAGTAGCTACAATAAAGCTACAAATCGTCAAGTTGTCCAAATTAACAAAAGCACTACTAGCAAAGACAGAACAATTTCGAAATTCGTAACGACACTTCTCGGGAATCCGAAAGCCTGAACTATCCGTCAGTGACAACTAAGCGTAGGCCTACATTCTGCTAACGCGCGTACAGAGCGACGAAATTTTGACGAACTAACCAGTGGGCAAGCAGTAATGCATTACAGTGATCACCGTCTAACGGTGTCGGTGACTACGTGACTACGCGCACGTACGCTCGCCCTTTGATCAGTTCGTCAAAAACTAAACTGTATCAGATCAGTTCAGTTCAGTTCAGTTACGTCGCTCTGTACGCGCCTTTACGTGTATTCAGGTCGACACACAGACACTCGAACTTACTGTAGCTCATTGCAGTATAGCTACATTCTCAGAAGATACGGTAACATTAAAAACAGTGCGAAACAGAAAACACAATGTTGTAAAATATCAATTCAATTGCGGCAATGTTTATTTTCAGTGACCTTAAATAACCGCCATACTGAATTTCAATTCCAACATCTCGACTTTCGAGGATAATCCAATGCAGAATTTGCTGGTTTACAACAATTACCGGCTGAAAAATGCATTCACTTTATCAAAATCAATAAGTAAATATTGCACATAAAGCGTACATATGCACCCAGTATAAATTTCACAAAAAGTTATGCTACAAAGTTACGCATTTAAAAAAAAACACTGATACCTTAAAACATTTTTATATAAAGTGGATGAACTGGTAAAATTATTACTACTGCATTATTAAATTACAGAACTTAGCTTCAAGTATAAAAGCTCCTAATCAGTCCAGGCGCACAGGAGACTGATTCGAACAATCCAAAACACTAGTCGGCATTTTGTGTCGGAGACGCGTTAACGTTTTCGAACCCCGGCCAAAATCGAATCTGACATATTTTAAACCGCACAGAACGCATCTGCTTGGTAAGAAGATTTTTCGGCGTTTTTTCACCTATCACAAATTTTTATTTTCCAAGATTTTTATTTTCCAGTCCAGGAGGCCTGGAAACCCTGATTTACGCAGGCAAGAGATTGATTCAGTTTTCACTCGATGTGCGTGTGGTCATTGGCAGCAGGCGCTAGTACGTCGCGTACACCTACTGCCAGTTGATCGATAACCTGCCGGCGCTTTTAATTACTTGCCAGTCACCAGCCGGCAACCACGAGGTGACAGATTCATCGATGTCGTCGTCAGGACAGACGACTGCAATTAGACGCCCTTAGCTGCTATTAAATCTCAGACGATGCCATCATGACCAACCGGGAGTGATGTCATTTGGTCCAGACGCTGGCTCACGACTGCTCTTTATAGTCGAAACAAGCTACTTAATAATTCTTAACTTTTAACTTTCAGCGTAGAATGGGTATATGTTTAGAATGCAGAATGAACTTGTTGCAGGTATGGAAAATGCAATTCCGTCTTTGTCCAGCCTTGCACATTGTGATGGTCGACAGTATTCAATACGCCCTGAGTGCGGGCAATCTTCATTGATGCAAAGTCTTCCTTAAGACTGGTTGGTCGGCGTAATTCTGAGAATACCAAGCAAAGCGACTAATCATCTTAATATGCACACACGCAAAATGTCAGTCGATAAGAAGCAAATATGTAACTAATAAATTCAGTTTAAGGTCAACCGGCACGGTGATAACAGAAGTCAGCAAACGATGGCTAAATTGCAGTACGGCAGAAACGCTGCCACAATGTCACGTTTTATACCAGCGGCGGCGTGGGTTAAAATGGGGGCAAAATGGCAAAAATTGCAATTTTTGCCAAAAGAAACTGCACATTTTCGACGGGATTTCGACAGACAGCTGCGAATTTTCAACATAAGAAATTATGAGTGCTTCAGATTTCGGAAAATTTTGCGACAAGAAAAAAAATTCCGACAATTTTCCCACGACCCAAAAATTGGGGGAGCAGGTGCCCCTCTCTGCCCCCGTTACGACGTCACTGATGCTTACGCCAGCATTTATCTCAATGTCAGAGCGAAGAACTGTGTCAATGACCTGGCGGCTGTGAATTGGCTTCATCTGTTGCCTGATCTTCCTCGTCGTCATCATTGTCGTCATCGTTATCCTCGTCATCAGCGCTGTCGCCCGAGTAACTGTACTCCGTCGACACGACCGTTGCTGAACGGGGCAAATCATCTGCCGTCAAACACAGCATCACATCACATCACATCACATCAAGTAGGCCTACAGTAACACACGTTATTCCTGTGACCATTTGCGTCATCGAGGAGTCAACAGGCCAAACGTTTCTTGACGTATCGTGATAGATACATTGAAGCTATTGTAGGCTTACATGTCATCCCCTCTGACGAACTTGTTGCGATCTGTCATTATGTTCTTTCTTTTTTCGACTATTTTTTCTGTAAAGTAATTCATGGTCCGTCGTGAACGGAATATTTCAATAGCATTACGTTTGCGTTATTTAAGTTCAGCCTATTGTAGACTACTTACACGTACGTTGCAGCGATGGGCTGTTTATGCTCTTTCCACACGTTCACGGCCGTTATTGCTTGATTTCTTGATGATTCAAACAAAACTGAAACTAAACGTTTTATCAAAACTTGAACGAGCGAGTTGCAATTTGATTAACTTATACGGATATATCTTGTAAACTCAGCCAATGAGTGACTTATGGCCAATTCACACCTGCGATGCCGACGAAACTCAACTCAATCGCTTAGCCAGGCTAGCAAACAACGCGCGGTCTATGCAGAGTGACGTCACAATGCCAATCACATCGCCCACAGTCACGACAGTTAGTTGAGTTGAGCTGCGTCGTAGGTGTAAATTAGCCACGAGTTTATTCAAAGGTACGAGTTGATTGCGAGTTGTATATCCTACCGGGTACTCCGATGTGTTGGGCGTGTAGTCGCGGTGAGCTGACTGAACGTGGTTGCCGCGGCCTGTCCACATCATCTGCCGTGCTGCCGGCTGCCGGTCCGCCTAGGTCGACGTCCTCCATGCCGGTGGGAGACGACCAGCGTGGGTTGCGAAACTGATGTGACGAGACGATTGACTGGGGCAGCATCAGTCGCGGCGGCTCGAGGCTGGACGAGCTACGGTTCAGAGTCAGGCTTGACTGGCCGAGCTCTGACGGCTCCGGACTGGCGTACGGTGCCAGCGGACTGGCGGGACGCACAGTCACTTTCAGTAGCTCGTCAGCGCCGCCACCGGCCACCGCCTGGCCTTCAGTGCCGGCGCTGTGTCGCGGTGACGTCACCGTCACGTGGCATGGCGACGTCACGGTGCGGCGTGACGTCACAGTCACGTGGTGCTGACGCCGACTCGGGGTCGTCGCGCCTCCGACACTCGGCGGCGGACCGACAGAGTTCATCTCGACAACATCTTGGAGCGTCTTGCCGGCGGGTTTCCGTCGTCCTCGACGTCGTCTCCGTCGTGCCTGCTGTCGACGCAGTGCGCCCAGTTCATCAGCGTCAGCCGCCGGATCAGCGGCGTCGGCGCGCCGTCGGCGTCGCAGCTCCGTTACGGCGGCGCACAGCCGGCGCCAGGCGCGCCGACTTAGGTGCTCGACGTAGCGAAACATCTCGCTGTAGCACGAAGCGCCGGTGCTGAAGACGCTGACCGTGGTTGACAGGGCGGGAGACATGCTGACACTTGAGCTATCCGAGTTACAGCGCCGCAGAGCACGCTCGTGGTGCATTCGCTCCGTCTCTCGACGCTTCGTCTCAGAGAACTGCGTCGCGATCACGACAAGACACAGGTTGATCATGAAGAACGCTCCGATCTACCAGCCAGACAGACAAACCATCCCACATTATCATGACTGTCATATAGCTTACGAAAAATCAACAATACTAGCCGACAATGATCAAATAGATGCGTGCAAATTCTGAGGACTAAAATGCAAGACAATTAAAACAAAACTGCTCTATGACGACCATAGCCGTACTACCAAGTCAAACTTCTAAAAAACACAATGAAAATTTATCTAAAAATATGATAACATTAGCACTTAATAACTAGGTAATTTGAAGCAGTAAGCAGCTCAATATTAATTGCACTGAATAATCTTGTTACATTATACAATAAAACTAAAATTCTCAGAATTAAAAAGCAAACCTCTTACAAACTTAGGCTATCGGTACCAAAGTTTTCGTCTGTGATATTTTATAATTTAATGCAAAATGTGCAAATTTAAAAATAAGCATGATACATTCGCCAATAAATACAAGATCGGCGACATCATTTCAGTACCAGGTAGACATTTATTTCAACACAAGCGGCACTGCCTTAAAACTTTAATATCCAACTAAAGACCATCAATGATGTGAGCAAGACCAAAATTTCACAAAAAAAACCAGGACCGAAAACGAGATCGAGACCGAATTCGAGACCGAAGAAAACGAAACGGGCAACGACCGGCGTTCGTGACTTTTACGCTTGAGCGATGAAATATTCTGCAGAAAATCGTTCAAGTATTCGCACGAAACAAAGAAGCGGTGGTATGTCTGCGACACACGACAGGCATCAAAGACTTCGTGAGAGGGCGAGACAAAGTGGTTTGGCTGCAATGAAGAGTTTACTGTAAACTGGTGCGAAATCGCTCATCACGTCATTTAGCACGCGTCACAACACACGACAACGTGACATCACTTCTGCACCAAACGACGGAACGAGGCGCCGTGAAACAGTTTCTACGTGCATCGCCTTGTGCACGACATCGGTAACAATTGTGTGCTGGGTACAACACTATAGATGCGCTCTAATAATAGCCCGCGCCTCTGATACGTCTGAGACATCAGGCGCTATACAAATATGTTTCGAACGACTGGTTGATTGAATAATGTCGACAGTGTTCATAAAAACCTAGTAAGCAAAATCGAAATACCGGTAGTAGCGATCAAAATGCACATTACAATTACAACTTCCAAGTTCTGACAGAATTTTTAACAAAATCTAACTGTAAGTAGCATGCCCTAACAAATATTACAATCAGATGGAAATAATTTATTAAATTTTTATCTCCAAGACTTTTCGACAGAATCTTATGACATTTTCCTGTACTTTTTACAACGTTTTAACGCAATAAAACGTTAGATTAATTACTAATTATTACCTGTGCCAAGGAGGTTATGTTTTTGCCAGAGTTTGTTTGGCTGTCTGTGTGTTAGCAAGATAACTCAAAAAGTTATGAATGGATCTTTCAGAAATTTTCAGGAAATGTCGGAAATGGCAAAAACTACAAGTGATTCAATTTTATTGGGAAGGGGGCCCGAAAGAAATTCTGGATTCTGGATCACTTTGAAATTTTCGTTAACATTGCTTTAAATGGAACATAAAATAGGACTACAACGATGTGTCGAATCCGAGTGCTTTTCTAGTTCATTAATAAGTTGAAGCACTCACGACGATTAGAAGAACGAAGTAGATCCAGTCCCAGAAAGAGTGTGTATCTTGAACGTAATACATAATGTCGACCCAGCCCTCCAAGCTGATCACCTAACACACGCATTAAAATTATAGTGTTTACACGTTATGTTTTAGACACTTTTCCAAAATAATGCTCATAAATTATTACCAAAATATACCATTATCGTCATCGTCACTTACTTGCTCGACGCATAATACGTCGTATAGCAAATACAGAACTAAATGTACACCACAAAGACCGCAAATCAGTAAAGCAAGAAAATGCTCTGATATGCTAACTGATAGCTATATTGGGGTCTTAGCGGCGCTGATTTCGCTTTCCCGAGAGTATCGACGCAACTATTCCGGCTGTTGCATGTGGCCTTTCTCGGAACTTGACACAAGTCTAACGGAATATTGACCGATGTAGGCCTATAATACAACGAATACGAATGCGGTGTCTTGCAGAAAAGGGTCAAAGACTGCCAGAACGCAAAGCATCGAGATTGATAGCATGCAGCGAGTAGAGATGTGCGGGAACTGACTTTTGGTACCTAATCTCCTCTCCCCATTTCAGTGACTTTATTCCCGTTTCCATCTCGTTTCTATTTAGTCCGCCCGAAAACGATAGTTTTCGGAAGGACTTATGTTTTAGTCCAGATGTTTTTTAAATATTTTTTTGCAACGCGAGATCTCCGAGATGCGTAGGCCGACCGGCGTGAAATTTTGCATGATGGTCAGTACTAGGCCCAATTTCATAATGCCGGTCCAAAATTTTTTGGGGGGCGCACCCCGAAAAAATTTCAGGGGCGAAAAACATGCAAAATTTGGCCCGATTTCGTACGACTTCGAAGTTCGGCGGCGAATATCTCCGAAACGGATGAAGATATTCAAAATCGGATTTTCATTCCGTCTACCGCGATTCCTCCTGCGTTAGGCGAAACAAGTCCGGTGAAGTTTGGTCCAGTGACCTTGGAGATTTAGATGTGAAATCGTACCCACCGAAAGCGCATTTTTCGGAAGAACATATTTCGGCCCCTAGAAGGTGCTGCGCCCCCAAATTTTTACACGCGCTAGAGAATGACCAAGTCTTACTAGCGCACCGCCCACCGGGGACAGGGCCCCCCTTACAACTTTTTTCAAATGGGGGTCAAAAATTGGCTTAAAATGTAATAAATTAGCGCTTATAACTTCGGAGTTAGGGGGTGTAGCCCAACGAAACTTTGGCACTTGACGTGTCTCTATGTTGGGGTGTTAACGCAAGT
>Ga0056128_1008757_pt1 | contig 12741 bp, 4 predicted proteins | sample WorMetLIZISLAND2_FD_71113 | JGI IMG/M metagenome (GOLD analysis project Ga0056128, IMG submission 71113) | Marine gutless worms symbiont microbial communities from Max Planck institute for Marine Microbiology, Germany - Olavius geniculatus... ...
GTCACTGATTGAATCACCAAAGTTAATCAACACCAGGCCCGGTTAGTACTTGGATGGGTGACCATCCCGGTATGTAACCAGCCACCCAGGTCAACTCAGCCTGGCCATCCCTACATGGGTAGGCGCAATGAGTACCAGCAAAAGCTGCGACGTAAACAGGCACACCGCACGATGCACCAGCCCGGTATCCGTGGTCTTGCAGTGTAAAAACTGGTGTCTGGCTGAGGGCTAAGGAAACGGAGATCAGCGCCTCCAATGGGCCTCAAGGCTTGGGAAGGACTTAACGTTTTACGTATCTTTACAATCTTTACCTTTACTAAGTATTAGCCAGCTATCCAAACAGTGGTGGTATGGCTCAGTTGATAGCGTCACTGATTGAATCACCAAAGTTAATCAACACCAGGCCCGGTTAGTACTTGGATGGGTGACCATCCCGGTATGTAACCAGCCACCCAGGTCAACTCAGCCTGGCCATCCCTACGTGGGTAGGCGCAATGAGTACCAGCAAAAGCTGCGACGTAAACAGGCATACCGCACGATGCACCAGCCCGGTATCCGTGGTCTTGCAGTGTAAAAACTGGTGTCTGGCTGAGGGCTAAGGAAATGGAGATCAGTGCCTCCAATGGGCCTCAAGGCTTGGGAAGGACTTAACGTTTTACAGTTCACAGTTCAGCTCCAATGCTCCATACATCTGACTATATACAAAAATGGTGGTAATATAAGATGGTTTATCTGCAAACGAACACCCATCTCGGTACTAAACCCAAATGAAGTAAACTGCAAAGTAATTTTCAGACATGCACGGTTCTGTAACTAGCATGCCAGCCACCACTGTTCTTTCAGTTAGAAATTTAGTAAAATAATTAACTAGATGCCAACCTCTTCAATACTAGGTATAGGATTCAGCCCAAGCTTTTTCAATGAAGTCTGAAGCTTCTTGTCATCACCGACGGTGGTTTTGTGAAGAACTTTCTTTTTCCGCCGTGCCGAACCCTGGCAAATAGCGAACATTCATTCAAAAGTGTGCACTGCGCAGCAAATGCAATACAACACTCAAATTATCAATCAGACCATTTGTATTCTTTATGTCACAAACCAACACAACAGCAACACTGCAACAGAAAGAAAATTAACAAAATACACCCACCAAAATCACAGTAATAATTGTACAGAGCATCTCAGACTATACAAAGCTCTTGCAACTTTATCTCTGAATCCATGTGCTCCATCAGCATAATGAGTCTATAAGGTTCGGATTATCTATACAATTTATGCTATTATATTATATTATTTGAACCAACAAGCAAACAACGGTCTATATAAGTTAGTGAATGTTTTATTAAACTTCAACTATAAACATTAAACTGTGAACTCAAGCACTGACGGGTTGGGATGTATAAGACTTTTTCCAGGATCGTAAACTTGTGAATGGTGTTCACTGGACACTAAACCAGAAAACCTAAAAAACTAACCTTTTTACAAAATTCTGCTAAAAATCTAGATTTTTTCAACTACTGGTTACTGTTGATATGACCAGGGCAAACTTATAATGCCATTAATGCAAGAATCTGTTTTCAGCAATACTGGTACTGCAGTAGTATAAACTTTGCACAACATTAAATTTTAAAATTTCTATTATCCATTATCCACCAATACGAATTGTACAGTGAACAGCCACAGATCAAGTTTAGCGTATTGGTGGTACTACCAAAAAAACAATGTATTATCTCAATACTCTAACTATTGCAAGCATATCTATTTCCATGTATTATGCATCAATTATATATATATATATATATATATATAAGTCAAGAATACAAGTTAATATACAAGTCAAAAACAATTATACTGCCATCATATACCTTAACATGTCTTCAACACATTAACAAACTGTTATATAGACAACTAGAGAAAGCACTCAGAGAGCGCAAGTACCTCCACCAAGGCAAAGCTATTCGCCAGGTGGCATCACCATCTTCGCTTTGCCAGCGGTTCCCTTATGCCCCCTTTAACACAATGGTAACAAAAATTTCAAAGTGATCCAGAATCCAGGATTCCTGCCGGATCACCCTCAAAATTTAATCACTGGTAGTTTATGCCATGCCCGACATACCCTCAAAATTTCAGAAAGATCCGTTCATAACTTTTTGAGTTACCTGTGTGACACACAGACAAAACAGACAGACGAACAGACAAACAAAAACCGGCAAAACATAACCTCCTTGGCGGCGGTAATAAACAGCACATTTACCTTTCCGCCGATGCGTACTTGGGCTTCAAGTTGCTTGAGTTTTTCAGCATTCATAGCTTAAAGTCTGTAAACATTTCAATCAACTTAATGCTTAAAATTTACATAATAACATGATAACCAAAGGCAGCTGATAAATCAAAATAAATGCATATTTAAAACTAAATTTGGTGTCAAAAATGTAAGCCCTAAAAGGCTATGGCACAGGTCTACAGAGTAATTTCACGAACATGGTGATGGATTGGACACTGGATAGTGGGGTGGTCAATGAGGTCTGGGCAAAAATTAAAGCGCTGTTTTTTGTCAGTGCTAGGTTGCCATTTTGTACTTGTGTACATACTTAGGTGCCAGTGAAGTTTGAAGTTGTCCAATATTGAGCCAAATTTTGCCATGTTATTGGTTCCTAAAATTTTTTCCCGAAAAAGAACCACAGATTTCTAGATTTGCATTACAAAATGGGACACACTTCTGATCATGGTGCAAAATTTTGTGGCTATGGCCGATGAAGCTCAGGGACTAATGGTAAAGATGAAGAAATGCAGAAGATGACTTCTTCATTGATCTTCCTGTCATCTTCCCAGTTCCCAATCATCCTCTTTGTTCATCTTCATTGTCGACATTCGTTTTATATGTTGTTGTCGCCATCCATTTGTCTTCTACGTCATCTTCTCTGTTGTTGTGGTCAGACATGGTTTGTCGTAGTCTCGTTGTGGCTCGTTGTAATGCGATATGGCCCAATTGTGGTCAGTTGTGGTCTCCTTATGGCCCCATTGTGGCCAGCTGTAATCCACCATGGCCCATTGTGGTCTCAGTGTGGTACATCCTAATCAGTTTATGGTCGGTGTGACGAAACACCGCACCGGCCTCACCGACCACACTGGCAGCAATTCCTACCGCACCGGCATCAGATCACAGCACCGACGCTTAAAACGACCACTTCGAGCATGGCAGCAGCTGCAAACGATTGGACGCTGTCTTAGGATTAGGGCTAGTGGTCGTTTTAGATGCCGGTGTGGTAATTTCCTGCCGGTGCGGTCGGTGAGGCCGGTGCGGTGTTTCGTCGCACCTGTTTGTGGTTAGTCATACCTAAATATATTAGCAGAAGCACAGATTACGAACCTATCAAATATAAGAACAAATACGTACACAAAAACTTATACATAAATATTCACACTTAAACGTGTCCTGTGTTGTCTCCCGGTCCTGGGTCAATGTACAGTGGGCCTAAAATGAAGAAGATGAAATAAGGCCACAGCATTGCGGTCACTACATAACCGCACTCACTTGTCGGCTGTGACACTGTTTATCTCCCTGGCATATCATTATGACTCCAACCCATTTATTGAACACTGTGTCTCCCTTACCAGAAGTCATTTCGACTATGCGCCAACTGTGACCGCAATGAAGATTTTAGCAAGTTAAAGAAGAAAAGGGCACGTGCATCGTGACTCATTGGTCAAAGCTGACAACAGATTCAGTAGCAAATCAGTCATGTCCTTGACAGCCACTTACCAAAGTGACACAAAACAAACAATTAACTACCACAACGAAACTATTGACTCTTGTAAACTTAAAATCACGAAATAGCACTTGCAATACAGAACAACGTAAAAGATAAATTCACATTTCCTCTTCGTTCAGCAGATGGCACTAGTGATGATTATTTTTCTTTCGTTCACTTCCGGTATAACCTAACGTATCGTCAATAATTTTTGTAAAGTTCAGCTAAGTTGAAAATTGATGAGCTGCTGATAAACTTTCGCTTTTTGGGCCGACCGCTAAGCTGTAAGCTTAAAGGTCGGCCGTTTGTCGTGGTTTTCGTCTGTCTGTCGTCCGTCTGTCCGTCTGTAACGGAAGCATTGTGACTAAACGGTGCAAGATAAAGCCAATACATGGTGTGCCAAAAATGGCACCAGACAAGTCTATCGGTAGTCGCGCTTGAACGCCGTATTACAGCAGTTGAATAAATCTAAAATACGAATTGTGATCAAACTTTACTAGATTCACATTTCAATATAGTGTATAGGCTACGTTAATTTGCGCATCTTATTCATCTTGCAGTGACGCGGCACACTGCAGCTTTAGCGGTGGCGAGGGGCGATTTACAACACGGGGGCGATTCTGTTTCGTTGACGTGGGCGAGGATAAAGGGGCGAACTTTTCGACGTCGTAAAATCCGCCGGGGCGATCTATTTAGGGGAACAATTATATTTCGTGACACCGGTCTCGATGCGTCGTCCAGCAGCAATTGCGGACACATTAAAAAATTTGATGTGAAAACTGTGAGATGTAATTTTTAGACAACAACTAAGACAACAAACACGTTGTTTCTGTTGTTAATTTCTTAAAACGTGTTGTTACAAAAGTCGTCTTGTTTTTAATTGTTATTCTTAAGACACTGACATTTCACAAGGTAGTGTAGTGACATAATTAAAATGTGGTGGAATGTATAGTGACAGTTTTTATTGCAAATTGTCTCCTGATTCTGAGAGTGAAAAAATTTTCAAAATCGGCTAGGCCTAATATTTGGTGAAGTTATGAGGCGTACAAAAATGGTGCTATTTTTGGTCCACCTTGTATGTTGCTTATTATCACTTATAGGGCCTAGGAAGAAAGTCGCATACTGGATTTCAAATGACATATAAATCGATGATCGCTGATGACCATAAAACGTCAATGCATCATAATGCAGTATGGTAACGGAAAAATGGCCATATTTCGGAAACAGTGAGAAATATACGGCCTGGCCCACTATTAGCCTTATCACTAAGTGGCATACGCCCTGTCAGATTAGATGAAAATTATTGACCTTGGATGACCTTCAAGGTCAGTGACAACCAGTACGGTCGGTCTTATCTTAGCGACAGCTTGGATTTTTTAAAATGCTATTATGCTCATCTTTTTGTCCCATGAACCGATCGAACGGGATCTAGACCGAACGTATCGAGGGTAGGCCTATGCCTATATAGAGGCATTCACAACTAAATATTTAGGCTGCAGTGAGCTCTATTCATCTACGAGTGATAGGCCTAACGAAAAAAAATCTTTACAACAACGTCTTCTAAGGCTTATCGACAAACCGTATGTAGGCCGACTGTACTTTCGTGTCTATGGTACAGGAATTGTCTCTGTCGTTTATCTGTATGTAACGCATCTATTGTGGGATTTATGGCTAAACAGCATGCACGCCGTGAAGGATCGACTGCGAGCAGCTAGAGTTTACCAAGAACCGAACAAGAAGCCCAGCTGTTGCTATAGATAGCCGACCGTACTGGTTGTCAGTGACCTTTAAGGTCATCCAAGGTCAATGATTTCCATCTCGTCTGACAAAGCGTATGACTTCTTATTAATGATTAAATACGGTCGGCTAAAACGTTTTACGCCCTGCCGCCCACACCCTATATACTCTGTGTCCCAAAAAAGTAACCCCTTATTGTAGAATAAAAATGTTAAATTTACACGAATTTAAATAAAATTTTGTGCGCTTAATCCTCAACAAATTGCTGAAAACTTACTAAATTTTGTTCAAAATATTATTTTTGAGCGGAGTTATTAACTGCTGAATATCGCTAACGATATATCTCCGTTGCCAATATGGCGTTACATAAGTAAACGCCGCGGTTAATATACATTTTCGTAATTCCAACAAAAACATTCCAATTCGATTTCGGCAAAATTCTGCATCAACAATGACAATCCAATTTGGCAATCTAAGCGCCAAATTTCAGTTGCATCTGCCAAAGCAAACAATAGTTACAGTGGTTTTAGTGAGGTGACCCCACAACAATTCATTTTCAGGTCGTCTTTGTGTCTGACGTAATCCAGAAAAAAACCTGACACTGAAGTGTTTTGGAATCACCGCACTAAAGCTGCTGTAACTACTGTTTACTCTAATTGATTTATTTGAAATTTGGTATTTTGATTGCCAATGGACGATGCATTGTTGACGCGAAATTCTGCCTGAATCGGATGCTTTTTTGTTAGAGTTACGAAAATGTACATTAACAGCGGGGTTCACTTATGTAACGCCATATTAGTAACGGAGATATTTTGTCATGGATATTCAACAATTAGTAACTCTGCTATAGGCCTACAAAATAATATTTTTGAACAAAATTTGGTGATCGCTTTGGCAATTTCTTAGGGATTAATCGTACGAAATTTTATTTAAATTAGATTAGTTTTGACATTTTTATTGTACGATGTTTAGGGGGTTACTTTTTCCGGACACAGTGTAGGCTATGTATAGGCCTACTGTCTCATAACATTAGGCCTACTGTGCAGCTGGCTAGCGACATGCTCGGTCCGCAGCAGACCCACAAAATTAAATTTTCTCAAACAGATGACCGTTCAGCATAATATATGACCCAGTCCATGTCCTGGCAAAGTCCGACACGGGTCTGCGCATGTCGCCGCATGTCGTGACGTTTCAAACTGATTGGCGCCCGTATAGAGGGTGGGCCAAAAAAGTAGCCCCCTGAAGTTTTTTTGCTGTTTTCTCAGCAACCGTTTGGAATTTTAATCTAAAATTTTACAGTTTTATTTGAAACGTGCTACATTTAATACATCTAACTGTCAAGTGAAATGTGATTCCGTTAAAAAAACGACGAAGTTATAGACTTTTTAACATGACCGCCTGCCGATTTTTCAGCATTAAAAATGTTTAAACTAAAAATGCTATTTAATTTTTAAAAACCGGTTACTACGTTACTGCCGATGACGTAACAGTAACGTTCTGATAAACAGTAATTTATTAGGCCGCCCGGAACGGTAGTTCCCGGAAGGCCTTGTTTACAACAGTTCTTTATTCTTTCTTTTTTTATTATCGCGAGATCTTCGAGGTCCGTGGGCCGATTTTCGCGAAATTTTGCCATGTAGTCGGAAGCATGTTCAATTTACAAATGCCAGTCCGAAAATTTGGGACCTACCACCAAAAAAATTTTTGGGGCGAAAAACACTAAATTTGGCCCGATTTCGGACACCTTTTCACTTTGAGCGCGAATGTCTCCGGAAAAGTATTTGACCGACAGCGTTTCCTCCGGTGTTGGGCGAAAAAAGTTCGGTGAACTTTGGTCCACTAATTACTGAGATTTAGAGGTGCAATTATACCCTAAAAATCGAATTTTTTGGAATACCATATTTCGGCCCCTAGAGGGTGCTGCGCCCAGAAATTTTCACACGCGCTACAGAATGTCCGTCTTGCTAGCCTACACCCCACTGGGGATGGGGCTCCCCCAACTATTTTTTTACAAAGGGGGGTCAAAAATTGGCTTATAATTTAGCGTATTAGCGCCTATAACTTTGGGGTTAAAAAGAGTAACCTTATGAAACTTTGCCACATGACAGGCCATAATTGGGAACATTATCACTTACTTACAACATTTAAGGGGCACCGCTCCCTTAAAATTTGGGAAGGCAAAAAACGTCTAAAATTCGGCGCGATTTTAGAAAACTTTTGACTTTGACCGCAAATATCTCAAGAACCGGTCATGACGTCGACAAAGAGACACAAACTTCATTGAGAGCAATCTCTGCTGCGTTTTTAGAAAAAAATTGTTAAAATTTTGTTTACTAAGGAAAAAGTTATAGACGCAGATGTTGACCTACCCAAAATTGACTGTGCGCGCAATTTGGAACAACTTCAGTGTTCGGTCGCGCATATCTACGGAACGGATCAAGACATCAACAATTGGAAAGAAACTTGATCGACTGCCATCTCTTACCTGTTGGAAAAAAATCTGATGAACTTTTGTTTACTAAGGAAAAAGTAATCGACGCAGATGTTGACCTACCCAAGTTCAAAATTCGGCGCGATTTCGGGCAACTTCAAACTTTGACCGCAAATATATCTGGAGAAGATCGACTTACCGAAAATCGATAACAAACTTGATCGACTGCCATTCTTCCCGCGTTGAAACAGAAAAATTGGTGAACTTTGGTCCACTAACAAACAAGTTGCAGGCGCGGATGTTGACACACCCTAAGTCGACAATGCGCGTTTTGCGTATGCTACTGCATTTGACTTCGGGCCACGTGACTTTGTACCAGGTAAATTTCGCCCCCCGCTTTATTAACTCCCATCAAACTTACGGCGCCGGGCCGCCTCACGTTGGGTTCTGCCCCATATTTCTAGTTTTGTTAAATTATCGTTCCTTTAAAGCAATCGCCGGCTGCCCACCGGATTCATCTTCCAGCAGGACCGTCAGGACGGCGCGTCAGCACGCACAGCGCGCAACGCCGCGCAGCGCACAGAACTGGCTGCGGGCCAGCTGTCCAGATTTTATCACAAAAGACCAATGGCTTTCAAATTCACCGAACATAAACCCAATGGAATATCACATGTGGGTTCAATGTCAAAGGCTTAGGCCCTACCGCAAGCTTAAAACAAAGCCGAAAACAAGCTCCGAACTCAAGGAAGCGCTTCAGGTTATCTGGGGCAAACTGCCACGAGGACCGATCAACAGGCTGTGAAAGATTTCTCAAATAACGCGACTGGAGGCTGGTGTTGTATCTTGGAGCTGGCGGCGGACATTTTTAACATTCACAGTGACAATGGAATTTTGGTATCATTATTTAACTGTGTTGTTATTAAATTGGTCTTGTAGCCGGAACATTTTTGAATGCTGAAAAATCGGTAAGCGATCATGTTAAAAAGTCTGTAACTGCGTCGTTTTTCAACAAAATCAAATTTTACTTGGCAGTTAGATGCAGAAGACTTTAGTAAATAAATCCGTGAAATTTCAAATTAAAATTCCAAACGGTTGCTGAAAAAACAGCGAAAAACTTTAGGCCACTTTTTGCCCCACCCTGTATGTCGGAATTATGATGCGCATCAGAAAGCAATGTCGCATGCTGCAGTTACGGTAGCCATAGGCGTACCGGTAAGCATTTACGGCGCCTGCGGCATTTATATTAATTAGTATTTATTGATACAATCATACACGTGCATGTTTATACAGAGGCATATAGGCTATGACGTCACGACTATGTCGTCCGACGTCCATTGCTTGCTTGCTACTTATATGTGTTAAATTCTTAGTTTTGCATAAACGGCTTGGCATTTAACCGGCATAAATCTGACGCAATCGTTCTTGGGACTCGACAGCGTTTTGCTATAGTTACTCCAGTCTTACGTCAGTCAACCGTCAACGTCGCCGGCTCAATGACTTCACTGGCAGACCACATCAAAGTACTGACGGTAACGCTGGACAAACACGTGACATTTGACGACCATGTCAACACAGTCTCCAAGTCGGCATTCTACCATATCCGGGCTATGCGTCATATTCGCCCTGCCCTCACTAAGAACATGGCGAAAACCGTCGTCTGTGCTTTCGTCGGAGCGCGGCTTGATTACGCCAACTCTGTCCTGGTCGGCGTTAAGACGAAAACATCGCTCGTCTGCAACGCGCACAGAACGCCGTTGCCCGGGTAATCGCTTGCCGTACCAACCGTCAGTCGACCTGCAGCTCAACTGCTCTGCTCAAACATTACCACTGGCTTCCCATTCACCAGCGCATCAGCGCATCACAAGATCGCCTAATACAAGACCATCCTCACCACTCAACCTGCCTCTGTTCTTGAACATTAGGCATACACTCCAGCTCGTAGGCCACATTGCGTTTATCTGACACTAATTAATGTGTTGGTTGCGCCTCGTGTCCGTACATGTTTTGGTTCTAGAAGTTTTTCTGTAGCTGCCCCTACTATTTGGAATTCTCTCCCTTTTTACATTCGCAATAGTTGTTTAATAGCTTTATTCCGTCGCCAACTCAAAACATTCCTTTATTTAACCTCTAGCCATATCTAGTTCCCCGCCTCACCCCAGCGCTAAGCGCCTTAGATTCGGCGAGTTTCTCGTCGACATTGTGCGCTTTATAAATGTAGGTCTGTTAACTTACTTACTTACTTACTTAGATATGCGTTAATTACGTCTACTCTTCTGGATCAGTCTTTATCGACGAGTCGAGTTTAATCGACTAGTAGGCGTATACATCTAGCCTATAATCCGAACGGTTGGTGTTTTTGACGACTTTTCGGACGGCCGTCCAAACGTTTACTCCTCTGGGAGGAGGTTCGAATTCACGTTGAGGGGGAGGTTAAACATTGGAGGCGGCAGTGGCGTAGACAAAAGGGCCCAAGGCGCCCAACCCTCCATCCCCCCTACCAATATCTCAGACAAGACATAAGCACACGTTTAGGCCTAAACTGCCCTGAATGTGCCAATTTGGTCAGCAAATTCTCAACACAATAATTAAAATTGTTGCCACCAAATCTCCTATTTTCAAGTTATAATTCACCAAATTTAATTTTGGTTGGGGCTTCGTTCCAGACCCCGCTAGGGGAATTTACAGCGCTCCCCAGACCTTCCTGCTGGATCTTAAATGTTTACTTCTAAGGGGACGGAGGCGAAGGGAAGAGCGAAAAGGAAAAAGAAGGGAAAGGGATAAAGACGGGAACAGAAAGGGAAAAGAGAGGAGAGGATGAAAGCGGGTTACGCCTCCAGGGAGCCGGAGTGGAAGGGGGCTTCTGCAGTGTGTCCAAGAAGAGACAGACGCTCTTGTCTCTAACTGAAATCTGAGCTAATGTTCATGAGACGCGCGAGAGCCAATAGCAGTTCCTGTTCGCAGGTAATCTTGATCTATCTCCATCCATTTGTCGCAATTCACTCTTTTGCAGCCAAAAATCGCCAAAAATTATTAAAAATTTTCCATTTTTAGGGTTCAAGGTCATTCAAAGTCATCGATGTTGACATTCCTAAGAAGCTTGTCGCCAGTGCTTGTTATGTTAAACAGCATGCATCTGCAACCATTTTCACGCTAGACAAGCCAACAGCAGATAAATAACCACTTTTAGAGGGGTGTCTCTCTTTGACACCCGCGTGCGCAGGTCTCCAAGAACCTAGAGAGTCCGGACTTGAATTGCTAAAATTTACAGTCAATGAATACGCAGGTTGTCTTGGTCTATCTCCAGCCATTTCGGCGCAATTCACTCTAGAAATACGTGTCGCAGCCCGAAATCGCGAAAAATTTACTAAAACTCACTATTTTGAGGGTTAAAGGTTATTCAAGGTCATTGATGTTGACATTCCTAAGAAGCTCGTCGCCAGTGCTTCTTATTATAAGCAGCATGTCTGTGTCTATCTGCAACCATTTTCACGTTAGACGAGCCAATAACGGTAGAATAACGCCTTTCTAAAGGGGGCGGGTGCCCCTCTTTCGCCCTTTCGTTCGTGGGGATCCCCTTCACCCGGCGGAATGAAATTTAGCCACGAAATACCAGAGACACTAAGCTATCATATGGTGCAAACCCGCCGGTCTCTATCTCACCTGGTCTTGGAACGGTACCGGGACGTGACGGACACCAAGACGGACGCCAAGACAGAATTACCATGGCTAATACGCGTTATATATGCTAGCTCTCGCGGGTTAAAATACTTAACGGTGACGAGTCTTCAAAGGCGGAGTTGCTTTTGGCGTTGCAAGAAATTTCTGCTCAGGCTTGGCGCTGAATCTGATATGTTTTACTGGTCCAGGGGGCGTCCCAGGCACTCGAAAAATAGGTAAGAAACGTCCATGCGGGGGAATGTCCGAGGGGAAACGTCCGCGGTTGACAGGCCCGGGTGGATGTCAGTCTTCCGTCTTTTAGTGATCGTTCCAGATATTGCACGTTGAAAATAGACAGGCCTACCATTCATGCATGGTCACGCCTCAGCTAAACGTCGATCCATTAGATGGTAGACAGTAATGACGTGCACGCACATTGTAGGCCCTAGTAAGTTCGTGAAATAACTCCCGCAGGTAAAACAGCAGGTAAACTCATCACCGCACGTAGCATTAAGGCAACGCACCTGCATGGTCTATACTCCTGTACGACACATATAGGCCCGGTTATCACGATACGATAAATTATGCACTCTAGTTCGAGCACACACCGTGCAATCAAGTTGAAGACTTCTGCAGTGAAGTATCGCATGTACGTGACGTCGTCGCTGTAATCGCGCCTCCATGATGACTGAAGTGCAATAATCGATCGACGAACTTCGGACGAAGAGTCGACGATTTAATGGCGACCTAATTGCAATTTGCAACTTGCAAGGCATAATCTTGGTGTCAATTCAAGCGGCCGGGTTAATGCTTGGTTTGCTGTTTTGCCTGACAGCGACTGCTGTTCTCAGGCCCGTCGAGAGCCACAGCGGAGCCCGGAGAAACATTCTTGCGGGCCCCCAAACATTTTTACGGGGCCCCTCCGGAAAGAAAATTTTTTAATTTTACTGTTCAAAATGGTACATTTTGGCATACTTTATATTTCTGGTCGACGGCGCGGCCCTCCGAACGTCGCGGGGCCCGGGGTAGCTTACCCACTGCCCCACCCTCTCGACGAACCTGGCTGTTCTCTCCGTTGCAGATGGTTACTAAAAAGGTTAGACCAAAATTTTAAAAATGACTTTAAAATGTGCAATTAGCACAGTGGCGGCTAAGTAAGTCCAGGGA
>Ga0056128_1008760_pt1 | contig 12739 bp, 9 predicted proteins | sample WorMetLIZISLAND2_FD_71113 | JGI IMG/M metagenome (GOLD analysis project Ga0056128, IMG submission 71113) | Marine gutless worms symbiont microbial communities from Max Planck institute for Marine Microbiology, Germany - Olavius geniculatus... ...
AGATATAAATCGGCTAGAGATGCGCTCAAGTTCGAAATTTTACTTATTTTATTTGCGGTGCGCTTCACGACTTTCTGGCATCGTCATCGCATTATGACACACTTTTGGCCACCCGCTGTACTTTTCTTTACTGCTTTCTACAAGAATCTAAGGGTGATAGCCCGATAGGATGACAACAGTTTTGGTTCGTGACATATGTAACAAAAAAATGAATGTAGTACTGTCACCAAGCAGTGTAATTTGGCACGGGCCAAAAAGCAGCAATGCTGTAGAGATGAGACAAAAATTGAGGGCCACCTGGAAAGTTGATTACTGCCAGATTCATGACTATATGCTGACTGCATATAAAGCAAAGTCAGCCTCAGCCCCAATGCCAGTACAGCACAGAGCACAGACCAAATTAATAAGTAGACTGTTCACTAACCGTTCGCCTAATGCAACGAGTTGAAGCCAGTTAAAGCCCATTTCATTAAATATTCATCGTGCATATCAAGTGGTATGATCCACCAACCTATAGCTGCATTTTTAATGCCTAGCACATTAGCGTTAGTTCATATATAAATATATTATAAATAAGCTAATTTCTTGCCCAAGCCAGAGGATGAAGTACTAGTCAATTAACTCAGAACAACAAAACAAAACTCATTTGAATTTTTCGTCTGCCATGCCGTCAGCAGGTACGCTAACGCGTTATTGTTAAGTAGGCCATCAAAAACGCAGCTTATATGATATCAACAGATGATAATGATGTCATGAACGTCACTATCGTCTGCTACAAAACCAGATTGTTTTTGCTACGTTATTTTTCTAAATTGCATATCATGAACTTTTGGATATTGCAGCTGTAACCTTAGGACTTCTTGTTGCGCAAACGAAATTAAGGATGCTTGTAAGGCAAAATATAATAAATATTTATCGTGCATACATGGAGTGGGCGTAGCATTTTTTTGGCTTCAAAGTTTTTGCTGAATCCACTATCTATAGTATATCTTATCTATGCTACAGAGCATGGAACTCCTCCAAATTAGCTTTCCTCATTTAACCCAGTGACTAAATTACAATAATATTAAAATTCAACCTACAGCCAAACAGAACATTTCTGAGAACAACAATTGCTTAGTGAAAAAAATGCTGCGTACATTGGGAATGATGAGCTGAGCAATTTCCATCGACCGATGAAACGCTGCATCACCGTCATCATTCTGACCGACAACGTCATTGACAAGGCCGAGACCATGAGCCTCAGCGCCATCCAATACTCTTCCAGTAAATATCAACTCCTTCGCAACGGATACTCCGACAAGTCTTGGCAGCCGCTGCGTACCACCTTATCACACCACACAACAGAACTACAGGGTGCGGGAAAAAAGTAGACCCCTAAAGTTTTTCACTGTTTTCTCAGCAACCGTTTGAGATTTTAATTTGAAATTTTACACTTTTATTTAATGAAACCTTACACATCTAATTGCCAAGTAAAAATATGATTTTGTTGAAAAACGACAAAGTTATAGACTTTTTAACATGACCGCCTAACAATTTTTCAGCATTCAAGAATGTTTAAGCTTAAAATGCTATTTAATTTTCAAAAACCAGTTACCACGATACAGCCGATGACATCACAGTGACGTTTTGATAAACATTAATTTATTTCGCTTAAAAACTACCACTAAATTATTGTTTGCCAGCTGCTTACCGGATTCATCTTCCAACAGGACAGTGCGTCAGCACACACGGTGCGCAGCGCATGGAACGGGCTGCAAGCCAACTGTCCAGATTTCATCACAAATGACCAGTGGTCTCCAAATTCGCCCAATATAAACCCAATGGACTATCGCGTGTGGGGTGCAATGTTGGAGGCTTACTGCAAGTTTAAGACAAAGCCAAAAACAATCACCGAACCTCAAGGAAGCGCCTCAGGTTATCTGGGGCAACCTGCCACACGGACCGATCGACAAGGCTGTAAAAGATTTCTCAAATAAGGCGACTGGAGGCTGGTGTTGTAGCTTGGAGCTGGTGGTGGACACTTCAAACAATCACAGTGACATCTGATCATTAGTTAACTGTGTTGTTTCAATGAAGTTACTGAATTGGTGTTGTAGCTTGAACATTTTTGAATGCTGAAAAATCAGTAGGTGGCCACGTTAAAAAGTCTATAACTTCATCGTTTTCAAACAGAATTACATTTCACTTGGTAGTTAGATGTAAAAGGTTTCACCAAATAAAGGTTTAAAATTTCAAATTAAAATCCCAAACATTTGCTAAGAAAACAGCAAAAAACTTTAAAGGTCTACTTTTTTGCTGCAACCTGTAGAAAAGAATCGTGAGAGAGCAGATCTCTACCAAGTAAATTTTTACAAAATAGTAGCCTAATTTGAATGGATTGCTATAATTTGTTAGTAAAATGTAAATAACTTAGTGCAGTTATAACTATATCGCTCATGTATCTAGATGCCTGCATTGCTGCTGGTGATGTCATAGTCAATATGCAATCTGCTGGCGGCATAATGATGTCATTACTATTATGACGCTGCTGCATACTATGATGCTACTGTGAACAAAAAAAAACAGACACTCAGACAGAATGACACACAGAAGTAAATGCATATCTCCTCTATTCACCACATTCACTTCTGGCTGAGATAATACCCAATACAGATGCCCTAATATACTGTACATGCCATTAAAAGGCATGTCTATTTCCCAGGTGGAGTTCTTCTTTGTAGTTTTGGCTAGCACATCTAAAGAGCTAAGATAGGTCAAATATATTTTATCTACTTATTACTCAAGTTATGTTTTACTCTGCTTATTCACTTATTCATACAGTTTAGTTTAGTTTAGTTTAGTTTATATTTTTGTCTCAGTTTAGTTAGCTTGATTTTCATTTATACCTACACCATCTTTACAGCATGCAATCAGTCATCTTGGTTCAGTGTAGTTAGTCATGCCAATGCACAAATTTTGGGCTGTTGGAAACATGTTAAAAAATTTTCTTGTCAAAAAATATTCTCCTTGTCCCAAAAATTTTTGTCCAAAAATTCTAAATTTAAAGCTAAAAACCCCATTTTAAAAAATTTAGTGGCAAAATTGAAATTCAGAGCACCTATAATCTTCTCTGTCTAAAATTTACATCTGTCTGTTAGCATTTTGCCAGAAATTTTCAGTGTCTGCTGTTGTGAAATGGCACATAATTTTAACCCACAACTTAAAGTCACTTTAAACACAGATCTTCTTTCACACTCACTGCATCACAACTACTGTATCTCAGCCAAAGACAACATGCTGATATTTGACTAACATGACCCAGACAAGACGTACTGACCTGCTCCAGGAATTATAGCCAGCCTCGTTTCCACTAGACCCATCTTGGCAGTGCTTGCTGACAAAAAAACACACAACACACAAGCTCAGATTGATCACTCGCATAACTAGAGAAATAATGACCAATTCACGACACTAATAACCTACATCTTCTTTACTTACTCATGTTCATGTATGAAAAATGAGAAGCAAAGTGAAGAAGTTATATGCCATGAACAAGTGGGAGTTACAGTTACCCATCAACTAGCCAGCATATCTCTAACTATGAAACAGAGTAATAAAGCTCACCACTAGATACAAACATAACAGTGCAAGTTACGAGAAGCGTTCGAAAAGTTTTGCAAGTCGATATGTTAGACTGAAAAACTTTTCAAAATCTATACACCGATAGAATGCATATTTCTCACAAACTCATGTAAGCTTAAAGCGGATGTGATGTCATTGTGACTTATGATGTCATAAAGCGTTTTATGTCTGTCCTTCCAGCCATGCGCCCACCACAGACTTGAGTCATTCACTGTTTGGATAGCGGACACCACAAAAATTTTTTTTTCAAATTTTGAAAAATATAATAGTTGTTGTAAGTGAGGTCTCTACTGTATGTAGGGTGATCTTATTGTACGAAGCCAGAGTCACAAACAGCTAGCTGGGTAACTGTAACTTGGGGACTGGATTGCAGTGCCTGATTTAGGGGAAGATATGCGGGCCTCATTCCTAAGCCATTGCACACTAGGGACCCCAAGTTCGTACGTTGCAAAGTTTGTTTAACCTTTAACAAAGACGGATGTCACTAACTGTTAACTTTTACTAAACTTTTCTGACAATGTCAAATCCTGACGAGCCATCGTAATTGATAGAAGCGTTATCATTTATAGCCGGCACAGATTTCGGCTACTAAATATTTATAATTACAAATGAGGAATTCATGGACGTAATTGTCAAGGCTCTCATAAAATCACATGTCTCAAGGTATCATGTTGGAAAATCTGGCTGTAGACTGGAGAAATGGCATGCAACAGCTAGCTTAATTTTACACTGTTTGCGCTAGCACTCCAAATCATTCCTGTTTAATGCTCTATGACGTCATACATTATAATGACATCACATCAGTTTTAACTTCATACGTGTTCAGAAGAAATATATGTTTTATTGGTGCATAAAGTTTAAAAAGTTTTTTAGTCTAACATATCGACTTGCAAAACTTTTTGAACGCCCCTCATATTTCTAGGACCACAAAAGGATCAAACACAAAATTTCAAATAAGTAGATTCAGGAGATATAACCATAAATTGAGTAAAATTTCCAAATATTTGAAACAATTGCTCATAAATATAATCAAACATTAAAATATCGACAAAAAAAGACAATGACCATCTAGTGACACAAACAAATAATTACACAATCAACTCATCACAATATAAGCAAATCCACTGTGATTAGTACAGGCTGCAGAGTGAAACTTGTACTTACCAAACCTATAGAAATGAAATAACATGCATACATCTAGATACTATAGAACACAGTCAGACTAGTGAAAGCAGAAACATGCTCAAGACAGACCAGCAATTCTCATATCACAGCTGAGTGCCAACTCAAGACCTCCACCAAGTGCTGTACCATCAACTGCAGCAATCGTTGGCATCGGAAGGTCAGCGAGGTCAGCCGTTAGCTGACGCACACTTGCTACAAATGGTCCCACTTCTGATTCTGTCATTTTCAACCGCTCCTTCAAATCAGCACCTCAAACATAGTCAAATCAACACAACCAATGCTAAAAACACCTGAACAAAACAACACTAAAACACTAGAAATTTGAGAAAGGGCCCAACATTACGCCGTATGGCACCATAGATCCGAGTGGGGAATCTAGGTTCACATCTGCAGATTTACCAAACCATCGATTATAAATGTAATAAAATACCCATCCCCCAAAACATCTCAGCAAATGTCACTTAGATTTGGTCTCAATTCCTTCCAGGTAAAGGTTATCCTTCCTCCAATTTTGGTCTTGGTCCCCGCTATTCGGTTTCAGAGAAAAATTAAAAAATAAAAAACTAAAAAAATAAAAATGTAAAAAAGTCAAAACATAACACTTCCCATTACTATGTATAGGCAGCCTAATAACCACTTTGCTTCCATGAAGGCCATAATGCAGTCCCAATGCTAGTAAGCTGTAAGACTACATATTCCACACAACAGTAAACAATGCTAGTGAATGCAATTAAATAGCTCATGCATCACACGGGTATATATGCAACCAACTATCTTTTAAATTCAAGAATCTGAATTGTAAGATAGACCAGCACCAAAATTTTTAACTGGTTGGTCACTGGGTCATGTTATACCACCCAAAATGTCATCAAAATACGTTTGCATTTTTCAAAGTAATCATACGTAAAAACAAACCAACAAATAAACACACAAATAAAAGAAACAAAAAAGTTTTAGAGGTTTACAAAAGTTAGAAAAATAGTACAAACCAGCACAGAATATTCCAGGAACAGTGCTACGCAAAATGACAACGGAAATCTCTCGATCAAATTTGAGCATGTCCACACAATTCCTCAACTAAAAATACATTAACAACTCAGCTAAGAAATGAAAATATGCACTCTGTCATGCAACAATTTTATCTCATCATACCCATGGCAATATTATTCTATTCACCGAGGTAAATTTTTCACAACACAATACCAGAACCCCTGAAATAATTAACTTTAAATATTCACATATAAAACAGTTTTGGATGCAATACAAACAAGTATGATTCATGCTGCTTGTAAAAATTCTATAAAATAGAAATGACACAAATGACACAACCAAAGGGAAAACAGCAAAACACAGAGATCAGTTCTGATGTAAGCACTATCAGTAAATGGTATAAAGAAACTATTTATTAATGCTGACTAAAATGATGCACTATATGAATTATATACATAATTATTTACTTACTTATTTACATACTTAGCCATTTACTCTTGGCCACAATATCACAACTCACCTGTGTCACAATATTTTTACTTAAAGCATTCCGAGTTTGAGGTCTGCTAAATGCACACACCACGATTCCTGAACAATTCATCAATATAACTGTCAGCAGCAATGTTTAGTATATTATTATATTAAATCAGTGGAATTGATAGCATTTACATACATTAATTCAAGTGAATACCTGGTAGCAACGAAAACTATATTATTATATTAAATCAGTGGAATTGATAGCATTTACATACATTAATTCAAGTGAATACCTGGTAGCAACGAAAACTGCACCTTCTGAAATGGTACCCAAATTTGCCATCCCTGTAAAAAAGAATCCTTAAAGGTCCATGGCCACGATCAAACTCACTTGTGAAACTTGTGTAGACCTCAATTAGACATTTCACCTGGCATATATAATATGTTGATATATGCTTTATAAATGTATGAAATTAATGTCTGAATATAACGAAAAATGCCATTATGTTACATTATGCTGAAAAATCTAATCTTAGTACATGGCCGGAAATGATGTCAGCGGCTGAACACAGGCAGTGTTTATCAATTAATTTTAATATTTTTAATGACAAAAAATACCGCGACGCATGACAACTGCAGCAGTATGTAGGTAAAAAATATGATTTTATAATGCTTATAAATGTTTCTATGCGTATTTTACATTGACGACGTGTTCAACCAGTGACATCATCAGCCTGTCAACATGGCAGTTCGTTTTCTACAGACTTTTCGTAGATCGTCGATTTCAAATGTAAGTTTCTTCGTGTTGACATAATAGTGGTTGACAATATTACTATCAAAATTATCAGAAAGTTATGCTGTTTTAGGAAAATAGATAAAATATATATGTTAATTTTTTGTCTTGACCTATCTCCAGTCGCTTCAGTCCAGTTCACTCTTAAAATGTACATTTCAGCTCAAAATCAGCAAAAAAAATAACTAAAACCCACTATTTTGTGGGTTCACGGTCATTCAAGGTCATCGATATTGGTGTACCTGGAAAGCTCATCAGGAGCAGTAAGTCTGTGCCAACCTGCAGCTATTCTTGTGTAGCCACTACGAGTAGCAATAATTGCTGAATCGGCTGAATCAGCGCCAATGGAGCATACTAATTATTCTTTTCACCATGTGGTATACTGGCTAAAATTGGTCCAGGCAGATGATCAGCATCAGCAGTGAGCAAACTGATGACTTCCATCATGCTAAGACCCTCTTTATTGGGCAGTGGAAGACCTAGCATTGCTGCATCGGCGTCTTCAACATCATCGGCGCAGTCATCGTCGCTTAGTGACACTTGAGTATCCGAATCATCAGCGTCCACAACATCAGTCATCGCGTCATTCTGCGGTGACGAAGACACATTGGATGGAGGAAATGTCTGAGTATCATATGAGCCCTCGTCTACAACTATGACTTCAGGTTGCTGCCGCTCAGCCAGTCATACCACATGGTTCACCTTCAACGGCTCACCGACATCTGGGACTGTTGTCGATGTCCACATCAAGATACAGACCGGTGTCTTGCTGGATCGCACAACCTGCTATGACGCAGGTGTACGGATTATCTCCGTCTACAAGAGCTGCAGTGACGCGTGACGACTCAGGCGCCGATTCAGCAATTAGTGCTACCGGCCATTACGACGTTTATTTTTGGTACCATACTGTTTTAATTTACTAAACTATCCGTGTTAATCGCCATGTTTTCGCCTAGCGAAATCACTTCACTTTTTGATTTAAGTAGGTACTTAGACCGAAGTTTAGGCTCAGCGAAAGTCTCAGCGAAAGTTTAAGTCAAAAAGTGAAGTCGCCCATTGTACGATAAAACCTTTCTGGTCGCCTTCCAAGAATTCCATCGAAAAATCTTCATCTTTTAATTTCATCAAACTTCTGTGTGGAATACGTAGTACTCTGCCGTATTTTAAAAGGCTACCGAAGCGTATAAAAAATGTCATTTTAGTTTAACTGTATAATCTCTTATGTTATGTTTTACTCTTTTCGAAGTTCGAAGAGCCACACCTCCACAAAGAATAACTAATACCGGTGCTTAATTTTAGAACTTCTGCCCCGCCTTACAGATCTCGCCTGTCCGTCTATCTGTTTGTCTGTCGCATGCAGGATTCTGTTTATATTTACAACAAAAAGTGTAGCAAAACGGGACAACAGTAACCAATTTTTAGTTCAAGAGTATATGTAGCCTACGTCTATAGTCTATACTAATTACTTCTCGCGTGTAGGCTTCGTGCTTTTCTCGTGTAACCTCTCTAGGTCAATAACCATTGGACGTCATTGCACTGTTATAAAGTACAAATTATGAAGTAAATAAAAAAAACTCAAGCACGCGTGTACCTAAAACATAAGATTTGTTTTTTAGCTGTGATCTTGCGACAATCGACCGTGGTGGACGTTCCAAAAGCAGTAATTTCAAGCATGATCGACAGGCAGAAATAGCAAATGACCATAAAACCGAAATTACTCATATAGTACGGCAGCTCCGAAAGTATGAGAGATAGCCTATCATCAAAATTCCAACGACAAACATGCAATTTGTTACAGTTTAAAGATCGTGTCCTTATAGGCGCCGACAATTGGAAATAGTTGCATAAACCGGGAAATAAAGTAGGTTAGTGTGCTGAGAGGCTGTGTTTTCACAACCTCATGGCTGGCGCCGCTGTTGCAGCTGCTGCTTTTCCGAGTGGGGATCGCAATAATTGGCAGCAACAAGCTCCTCTCTCTTGACTGACTTGTTGGTCGAAGCGCGGTTTCTCCAGTAGGCCCTATGCCGGGAACGAACGGTAGCTGGGCGCACGCCGCTGCAGGCCTCACGCAACCATCACACCGGCATTACAGCAATTATTTCGATCGCCGGTAACCGATGAAGCGAGCAGTCAGCGGCCTTAGAGAGGACAGCCGATGAACTAAGGCGCTGAACGAGCGCCATAACTGACTTTCGTTAAGCCTAATTAGCCACGTTGTGTCTGCTGCGACGTCGACAGCGTGGCTTGAACTATGAGTGAGTATAAGCTAGCTTATACACGTAGCTTATAAATTAAAAAAACAGGAAAAGATTAAATTTCATTCCTGTCATGTCGACATTTTTTCACATTTTGTATATCTACATTTTGTATATCTACTCATGGTGTGATAAAGCAATCTTGCTAAAACTTTTACGCCGTTTGATACTAAGTCTAAATAACCTAATTAGGTTTTCAGGGTCGTGGGGTCAAGATAAATATTTATTTAATTAAGGCGCGGGCAGTAGCATTCATATGCGTCAACGTATGATAGGTTTGTAATGCGTTTGAATTGAATGACAACTGCGACATAGGCTACTTTCCAGGAAAATTGCAATGAAATAATCAGTAAAAAACACGACACGAAAAAAACTGTTGTTACACTTCTTTGTGAAATATAAACGTCAGAAACGTAGTGACTGTAAACAAATTGGTCAAAAGCGCACTTTTGTACGTCACAAGGTGGTGTTAGCGACACACGTTTCTATACGTTTTGACTACCAATGAACACACACGGTGTAGCAAAGTTGTGTTGTATCTGTCAGTGCTAAGTGATGGACAGCCCGCTGCACGCTGGTGAAAACCTGCACCAGACCCAGCTGCTGAAGCCAAAGTCTCGTCTGCTCACGTTCCGTGATCGTCTGCTTTCACCACATCTCAAAGAATATCGTCCACACGCCGCCGAATCACTTCATCAGCGCCAGGTACTGTTGTTCTGGTGCGGTCGAAAAACGTTAAAAGCGTGTCTAGCTTATCACGAAAACGAATCGCAGAGCTACGGCTCGTTGGCTGCCGAGTGGGATCACGCATACTTACTTACTTACTTACGCAGTGTTATGTGCCACCTGATAGTCGATGCAGATAAATGCGCCCTACTTTAACCCCAGCCTGGCATGGCAGGACGGTAGTCCAGTACTCGATTTGTCAGCCTTGGCGGGATGGAAGGCTGAGTTGACCCAGGTGCTTAGTTAGGTCTATGTACCGAGACGATTGACCTGTCCGCAGGTAGTTTATCTAAGTATTGATCGGGCCTGACAGAAAGCAACTTCGTATAGTGCGAGATTATGGTAATGTACGTTCATCATCGTATAGGCCTTAATTATGTGCGTGCGTGCATTTTTTTCGCTGGCAACTTTACTGACTGATGTCTTTTCCACGTCGCAGATCGAGTCGACGATCGCCGCGGCACGCGCCGACGCAGTTCACGTCACTCCAGAGGGAAGTTCGTGCTGCCAGCTGACGCCGCTGAGGAGTGTTCTGCCGACATCGACCGTAGTCGAAGAGCCGTCAACCAGCATGGCCGCAGCCCCACCACCATCACAGGCCGAGTATGTTCAGAGAAGTCCGCAGTCCGCCCGATCCAACAGTCGTACACAGTCGCCGACCGTCGCTCAGCAGTCGGCTACCGACAGCCGACAGACTACGACCGGCAACAAGCGGACCGGCACGAAGAGCTTTCTGCCGCTGACCAAATCCAGCAGACCGCCGGGGTCGGGACGGAGGACGCATCAGCGCTCACCCGTGGAGAGTCAGTCACGCCAGCATCAGCATCAGCATCAGCATCATACGGACGACATGAATACGATCTCATCGTCGAGTGATGCTTACAGTGACGACACTACGGCTTCATCCGCAAACGGACACACCTCCACCTCCCCCACTCCAGGCAAGTAACACTTTCCATTTCATTGACGTAGCCATGGGGGAGCAGTGAAAGCACGAGACCCTCAGGACACGAAAAATTATAATCATCTGGTGTCCGACTTTAAGATGACTTGCTTAAAATAGTGCCAAATGCATCAAAACAGTTCATTTTCACACCAAAAAATCCTTTAAAATTTTGGGGAAGGGAGCTGTGCTTCTGCCCTTGTTGGAAAGGACATCGTACTTACACGACACTTCCACTTACACGACATTAATTTGTCTCTAGGCCTTATTTTGTCTTTTATTAGTTCCATTTACGTTATATTGGAAAGCTGTAGTTGGCTATTGCATTGAGCATGTGCTGAAACTTTACTGTTTCAAATTTACGCCTTCTTAGTTTATTTTCTGGTGCATGTAAAGATTTAATTTTTGTTTCTTTTGTTTGCGCCTGGCGCCGCGTTATAAGTGAAAGTTTCAGAAAATTTTTCAATAGTGCTTTTATTTCTACTTTACTGTTTTTATTTAATTCAGACAAATTGCACTATTGTACAGGGTGTGCCAATAAATGACCCAAATTGTTTTTGTCAGAACTCCGTCAAATCTGCACCAAATTTGATAATTTTTGGCAAACAGATAGCCAAGACGATAAAATTAAACTATATAAGATACATTTATCGTCCACCTTACGTAATTTATGCCAACGCACTACCGTCTAAAACGCAGATGCTCCAAATTGATACATTACGTGGTGAATCAGTATCAGATTGCTTACTTTTTTATTATCAATTTGACAAAGTGCTGTTTGATGTAATAATTTTTTGGTATTAAATATTTTACGCTGAAAAGAGCAGAAAACAAAATAAAGATTCAAGAGCTCAAAACAGATGTTATCCATGAATGAGTGTTGTGCATTTTGATCAGTTGATCGTTAATGCCGCTGTCAGTCGTGGCGTCTCATCTAAGCCATTGTGTACACTTTGGGCATAAATTTTAATAATTAGAAAGCAAGTTGTTACACAAGCTTATAATTCTGCAGAATAAATCACATTTTACTTTACTGTGTTCTTAATTAAGTCGTTAAAACTTTTACGGAGACAACAACTCAGCATTACGCAACAATTTGAAGCATCTGCGTTTCACACGGTAGTGCGTTGACATAAATCGTGTAAGTTGGACAGCAAGTCTACGTTACATGATTCTATTGTCCTGGCTATCTGTATGCCAAAAATTTTCAAATTTGATGCTGATTTGGCGAAACTCTTACAAAAACAAGTTGGGCCATTTTTGGCGCACTCTGTATATATATGTTATTGCTAATTTTGTTGTTAACTTGATTGAACTGTCGCGTTTAGCAGTCTTCAGCGTGTTTATGCCCGTACATAAAATGATGTTATTGTAATCCATAGCTACTAACAGCAGATCTTCGGCCAACAATTTAATTTCTACACGGTGTTTTGTAAAAAGGCGCTCTTTTTCTTTCTTTCATAATTCAGTCAAATGATTATCAGTTTACACGAAATTTTTATTAGACGTAGCTGAGGAAAAAGACATTCAAAATATTTGGCAAAAATGTGGCTGTTAATTAAATATTCTTTGCTGGTCGTGACGTAATGCTGACGTCATAGTGTTCAGCGAGTACAAACTGGCTTATCGCAAACGGTGCTGACAGACTTGCTGAATAGCTGCCCTGTGTTGATGGCGAGCTTCATCTGGTTCACTGATGACTAACTGTTGAAGTTTTACCATTGTAGCCACAAGAACGCCCAAAAC
>Ga0056128_1008761_pt1 | contig 12738 bp, 9 predicted proteins | sample WorMetLIZISLAND2_FD_71113 | JGI IMG/M metagenome (GOLD analysis project Ga0056128, IMG submission 71113) | Marine gutless worms symbiont microbial communities from Max Planck institute for Marine Microbiology, Germany - Olavius geniculatus... ...
AAGTTGACCAAACGTCACTTTCCTTTACTTACTTATTGTTGATTTTACCGCAGCGTTATGCAAATAACCTATGACGTCACATATGACGTCTAAGCTAAGTGTCAACATTGCGTACTTTTTTGCAAATTTCGTTCTATTACACAGCTTTCTCCGTGTAGGACAAGGTTAGTGCTTTCCTATATATTTGCCTAAATTCTTCCTAAGAAGTTTCCAAAGAAGTTTCGAAAATCCGCATACTTTCTTTAGAAAAGAAGTCTTCCAAAGATCTTCCTAAGAAGTTTCGAAAATTTGGCCCCTGTTTCTTGGAGGATCTGCTACTCTGTGCAGTGACATTGAGCGGATCAGGTGGATGATGGGTCATTCTCATATCATATCACATCCCTTGCTATGGCACCCCTCATCTGTAGCACGAGCACCACAGTATACAAAAAATATTAGGCCTATACTAAAACATGCAGCAATAAAACGAAAATATAAGTAACAGCGCATTAATTGATCAGTAGCCATCCACTGTCCCATTCCAGTTCCAGTAGAAATTAATGCTACGTGTACTTAGTGGTTAATGCTGTGATACTGAATACTGAGATCTTTTTGTTATTAGTTGAGAACTGCTTTTGTTACAGCATTAGTTTCAGGTTGACTGCTGCGTGTTGCTGCAGCATTTTCAGTACCATGTCAAATCTGTAGGTGGTGGCAGTGGTTTCATTGGGCGACATATGCAGAAATGTTTACGTAAAAAGGGATACACTGTGAAGATTATTTCTCGCAACCCACAAAAAAATGCTATAACTTGGGTGAGTACTAACTGGCTGGTACTTTCAACAGTTTTGTAGACATTGGATGACATTCTGATTGGCAGGGATTGAAGTGGATAAGTGAATGAGTGGCGGTATATGTACCTGTTTGAGTGTTGGTTGCAGGTCTAAGATTGTGTTTTACATATTCTATTTTTTTAACTATTTCAGGATTGAAATGTTGGTTGCTTTTCCAGCAGCTAAGGAAGTGCTGGTACTGGCCCATAATTTCTCACTTTAAGCACTGCTTTTCCATCATTACTAGTGGAAGAACAATTACGGTGATGTGATAGTTGCTTGTTTTATTTTTTGATCATAGTTTTGATAGAAATAAGTTCTTATATATTAATGTATCAATGTCATCTATTTATTGTCTTAACTCCTAATTAAGCTGTGTAATTATTTGTAATAACTAAATTTAATATTGTGAAAAATATTATGAATTAACATTCATGATTTTGAATTAGTTGCATTGATGTTGTGCAGAAAGATCTGAAGGAATATGGCTTACCTGATGAAACTGTAGCAGTTGTTAACTTAAGCGGAGAAAACCTAATGAATCCAGCTAAAAGGTGCGTTCGTCTTGTGACATAATTTTTGTAACATAATTGCATCAATTACTACAATTATGTACCGTACATTGTGCATAAAACATGCTGTATCTTATCATAATTATGTGTTGCTTATGATACTGTGTGGTGCCGGTGACTTCATTAAGCGCTTAACTACTGATGACATAATATTGACATGGTTTTTGCACACTCTGTGTTTAAATTTCAGCTGTGATATGCAAAATATCCGAATACCATATCACTGTAAACTTACAGATATTAAGCCATCTGTAATGTGCCATTAGAGTTGTGTTATATGTAATGCCTATATTGGTTGATGTTTATAGTTTTTGTTATGTTTTATGTGGTATAATGTATAGATGGAACGAGTCGTTTAGATCAAGCCTTGTCAACAGCAGAGTTGAAACTAATAAGCAGTTAGTTGAAGCAATAGTCAATGCAGAATGTCGGCCAAAAGTCTGGGTGTCAACGTCGGCCATTGGTAAGTTAGTTATACACCGTGATCCATAAAAAATGTGCCACTTTTATTTTTTGAATAGCTTCGTGAAACATTGGCCGATTTTAATAGTTTTGGGCACAGGACATAGGAAAGAACTTGATGCAAGTGACTGTAGTTTTGGCCACCTCACTTTAATACTGTTGGGTTATATGCTATCTTGATTGGGTTTAACCCTCATAAGTTCAAAGCACCAAAATGAGGAATAGACCTGTCTATGCGGAATCTTTTTCTTGAATCCAGTGGAAAATGATAGAGCATTACGTTTTCCCGTCATAGTCCATATGCATCTTTGCATGCTGTGGTATCTTTAGTATACATTGATGGATTTGTGTCAAATTTTTGTCAGTAAAGTGTTTTAGGACAAAGATAAACTGCTAATGCTTTGATGTCAGACCAGACCTTAAAACGTGTAATAAACAAGGAATGTTGGTCGGATAAACAAGAACTAGTAATTTGCCATTTTAGATACCAAACTTGACATTTCATATTTTGCCACTTACAGGGTGGGCCAAAAAACGTGCCACTTCACTTTTGTCCATATCTTCGCCAATTATTGACTGATTTTCAAAACTGGCACACTCTGCAGACAGTTTGTGATAATGTGATTATTATAGATCCCACCACACCGTAAATGCATCTCTACACTATCTTGTGAAATATCAATGAAATATGCATATATAACGATAATAGCAAACAAACATTTTGGTAAAATTGAAAAAAACACTTCAGACCAACATTGCAGTGAATGGTCTGTATGACTAGACTGTGTGTGTATAACACAGTCTAGTATCATATGAATCATTGATCGCAATATTGATCTGAAGCGTTTTTTTTCACTTACCTAAATTTTTGTTATTATTGTTAGTTTTTGCTTACCGGTACATTTATATTTTACAAAGTAGTCAGGGACATCCATCCCCATCAGCACCAGGAGGCAACCTTCCCCCTAACTCTGACGCTCTCCCCACTCCCCTTCTCCCATTAATTTTTTTCGTCCTTTTTTCTTTCCCTTTTTGTTGCCCTTCCCCCTTTTTTCTCAGTGGCGTAGCCAGAAACGTGTAATGGGGACCTCCTCTTCTCCCCTTTTTCTCTTTCGCTTCTGTCCCTCTTGTTTTTCTTCATTCTCCCCTATAATGAAGCTAGGAGGTCTGGGGAAGCGCTGAGAGCTCCCCCAGCGGGGTCTGGGGTGGAGCCCCAGCCGAAATCGAATTTGGTGCATTTTAGCTTCAAAAGACGAGATCTGGTGGCCATAGTTTCTGTTATTTTCCAGAGAATAAACTGACCAATTTGGCAAATTTAGTGCAGTTTAAGCCATAAATGTAAAAAAACGTTTTTCATTTTTTTTATTTTTGCCACATTTTTACGTTTTTCACTTTTTTTATTTTTTAAAATGTTTTTTGAAAATTTTATCAATTACTTTGAAAAGCACATTTGACAGTGGTGATTTACTTAGTTAGTCTAGGAATACTTGGAGGTCTGAGGGAGTGCTGTAAGCTCCCCCCTCGTGGGGTGTGGGCGGAGCCACAGCCGAAATTGAATTTGGTGCATTTTGGCGTTAAACATGACATCTGCTGGGAACAATTTTACTTATTTTGCAAAGAATTAACTGACCAAATTCAGTACAGTTTAAGCAGAAGCAAAAAAGCATGGTGGCACCACAAATTTGAAAAAAAAATGGGGGCTACAAGTAATTGCGAGCGAAGTTTCTTCTTCCCCTTTCCCTTTCTTTTCCCCTTCTACTTTCCCTTCCCTTCCGCTCCCCCTTCCTCTTTCTCTTTTTTTCTTCCATCTTTCTTTTGTCATTATCATAAATCATAGCAGTTGAATCTGGAGTCCACAAGAGAACATCAGCTAAAGTGAATAGCTTGGTATGGCTTCAAAGCGAGGCTCAATGATGGTATAGCTGTTGTGGCAAACCCTTCCTACTAAGGCTTGCCACCATAGTAACTCTAATGCTGAGCCTAACCTTAAGATAAGCTCTGCTCACTATAGCTAGTGAGTATCTTTAACAGACCTTTCTCAATGTATAAGCTGGGAGCAAAAATTGGAGCATTGCAGAATTGTCGCATTTTGTTTTATGCGTATTTTGGTATTTTATACAATTTGCCATCGAAAAAAAATCCCCCCCCCCAGTTAGCAATATTTTACTTCCCCCCAATTTTTTCCAGGAGGCATTTGCCTCCACCAGTCAGTGGAGTGGACGCCTCTGAAAGTAGTGTAGAAACGCATTTACTGTGGGTGGGATATATAATAATCACATTATTGCAAATTGTTTGCGGAATGTGCCAGTGAAAGAATTTTGAAAATCGCTCAATAATTGGCAAAGATATGGACAAAAGTAAAGTGGCACGTTTTTTATGGCACATGATGTGCATAGTTAGATAGAGTCAGCTGTTGCTTGCACTTTGAATATTACACCTGCAGTTTTGTGTGAAATGTTTGACATCAGTCTGACATCAGTTTCGATATTTTGTTGATGAGTAGGCTACTATCCTCCGAATCGCACCAAAGAATATAATGAAGACAGTGACGGTGGGTCAGGCTGTTTTCTTTCGGAACTCTGTACTGAGAGTGAAAAGTCTGCTGCACTGCCGTCACATGTAACGGACGTACGACATGTCATTGTACGAGTTGGTAGGCGAATCTCTGCTACATCTTGTTTATTGGCTCTCATTGTTTCTAGGTTAACCCAAATTTGTCTTTCTCCAGCTTGGCTGATTTAAAAAAAAAATTAATTGTTGTTGGATCTGGCAAATCAGCCATTTCTGTTAAATTAGTATTGCTGATTTGTGAGCTATAATTTATTTGCAAAAGGTTGATTGGATTTTGAAATTTTGAGTGGTCTGCTATCCTGACAGTAACTAAGTACTTAGGGCGATTTTTCATTTGGTGTGCTTGAAAATACTCAATTACAGCTAACAGATACACAAAGTAGTTATTGTTTATTTGTTTGTTTTTGCTTGTTGATGCATGTTAAGGTATAGTTCTTGGTCGTTATGGTGGTACTGTCAAGCAGATGTACTTGCCATTTTTCCTCGGGCTTGGCGGACCTATTTCCAGTGGTAAGCAATGGTTCCCATGGATACATGCTGATGATGTGGCAGGAATCTATGCTCATGCCATTGAGCAAGACACAATAACGGTGAGTGTTCGCATGAACTAATACTGTTGTTGCCTCACGTCAGTTAGTTCTCAAGTTGCAAAGAAGTTCCAATCTCACATTCCAGTGTCTGTAACCAATTATTGTCCATTAGTCAGTCAGTAAATGGCTGGATTGAAATTAAGACATGGGAGACAGAGAAAGACATAATTACACACAGCTTAAAATTTACAGATAATCCTTTGACGAATCACTTAGGGAAATTATGTGAATGATGTGGCGGTTATCTAAAATGATGTCACTCTTTCTGTTTGTGTCATTTGTCTGCACTTGTGTCGAATAAAGCATTATTAAAACATCACAGGCAGTAATGTAGATTTTGTTCAGCAGAATTGCATGGGAAACAGCAGTTAATGTGCAGTGTCTGTTGATCAGGGTACCCTGAATGCAGTGGCACCTCAGACGGCTACAAATGCTGATTTTACAGCAGCGCTCGCTCGTGCCATGTGGCGTCCGGCGTTGTTCCCGATGCCTTCATCCGTACTGAAGCTAATCTATGGCTCAGAAAGGGCGTCAGTGATTACTGACGGCCAAAAGGTTATTCCAAAACGGACGCTGGAGTCTGGTTACCAGTTCGTTTATCCCGATCTGCTGTCGGCATGTCGGCAGGTGTCAAAAATGTTCCTGTTCTCCGAATGACAGACCAAGATGCTAAACCTCTTTGTGCCTGAAGTATTGTAACTCTGTGTTGGATCATGGCGTTGCGGAATGAGTGATTTGTAGATATTGTGGATTGTTAATAATGTATCATTGTACTGTACTTGTGACGAGTTTCAACATTTGTCAGCCATCTAACTCTGTGTGTTATTTTTAAAGCTCAGCTTCTCTCACTAGCACTTCGGTACTAATTTCATGCATTGCACTTTGTTATGTTTATGCAGACTTTGGCCGGTTGCTATGTAGGGCTGGCAACGAATCGTCTGTCTAGCTAATTTACCGTACTATACTAGCCGCTAATGGCTATGATAATAAACACCAAAATTGACATTTTAAGATAATATATTGTAATAAACACAGTAACAGTTACCTCAGACAACAATCTTTATATTTCTACGTAAAATGGCTGGCTAACTATTCATTTAATCGTTCTTTAATGCAGCAAAGCAAGCAGCTTAGCATGCGAGCATACGCAATATGCCTGAACTGCCGTTGATGGCTGATGCCGATTCAAAATCTCCAAGCTTCTGTCGTCATCGTTTGACGTCCAGATCACCTGCTGATGTCGTCTGTTGTTGGCTGAAAACGATCTCAACGTCGGGTCGCGTGGAACACTACACGTTGTCCCGGAATTACCCAGAAATTCACGGTTTGTTGACAACACCTGCTCGCCAAGTCGATGAAGGTTCCGTATCCAGGCCAAATCGTCAGACTCAATTGTCAGCACTTTCAACGTTCACGTAGCCTCTCTGTCGGACTACGACCACCTTCGTGGCTTTCAATATCTCAATACAAAATTCTCACGTGAGAAATGTATCGTTTCTTACTTTAAAATCCACATTTGTGAGCCTATCAATGGCTAATGGCTAATTAATGTTTACAGAACTGTGAATCCGTGCATCACTATCTTCAACGGCAGTTGCAAGTCATGTTTTGAAGTGATGAGATGTTACTCATCACTTCAAAACATGACTTGCAACTGCCGTTGAAGATAGTGATGCACGGATTCACAGTTCTGTAAACATTAATTCTGGCAATGTTCCAGTATTGTGGTTGATGCCCAGGACTGGCAGGAAGCAAGCAAGCGTTACATATGTGGATTATAGTCTATTTACTATTATCCTATGCCAGCCTTGCTATAAAATATTGGTGTGCACATTTCACAACCTCACAGTTTACATTATGAGTTAATACACCAATAATATCATGGCGTTTAAACAATACTTGCCATTACGTGGCAACGTACTACAGCACATAGGTTATATTAACATCAAGCAGAAATGCATGTTTTACAACAACAGTTATATTTATGTTTAAAAAATGATGCACAAATTTGTAATATTTCTATTTTAATTTAATGTCACTTAGTGTGTTGGTTGAGCAGACTTCCTAGCCAAATTTTTAGAGAAATAAATCTGGCTGAGCCAAAAATACAGCTGATATCCAGATTAGCCAAATTTTGTTGCAAATCAAGATTTTTTGTTAAATTACGGCTAATTTTTCGGCTGAAATGCATCTATAACACTAATTTTTTAGTGCACATAAAGAACTCCACATACAGGGTGCGGCAAAAAAAGTATCCCCTAGAGTTGTCTGCCATTTTCCAAGCAACCCCTTGCAATTATAGCACAAAATTTTATACGGAGTTACGGAATTTTTTTCTAAGATGATGTCATGATTTTGCATGTTCAACACTAGTGCTGTAACAAGTTAAGCGAATCGAAAAACAAACTGGGTGCATCTTGTTGCTCGTGACATCAAAGTATCATAAACTTCACGGAAAGGTTTGGAAAGCCTTTTATTTTAATTTGCTATCGTATTACTTACTAAAACTGAAATCCGTCGCTTAACGCAAGCAAGCACTGCAAGTGATCTGGGACAACTTGCCATCAACAAGATTGTTAAAAACTTTACTAAGAGAATATATTGCATGTGTGAAAGCCGCCGATGGACATGTGAAGTTCTCAAAGTCACTGCCAAATTGTTTGTTATGTTGTTCGAATAATAATGTGTTTGTATGAGGCGCAAACATGGTGCGCCGTTCATTCTGCACACATTCCGCTGCTTGTGAACGTCAGAAATGACGATGTGGTCACGCGAAGAATCCAGTAATTTTGTCGTAATTGAAGATAATAACGTTTTTTGGCATTTTTACTAGACTATAACAAGTGTGAAATTTGGCGATAAAATTCCAAGCGTGCTCAGAAAAAGGCAAACACCTTTAGGGGATACTTTTTTATGCCACACCGTGTATATGTGCATTGCTGCTGTAGCTTTAAATCAGTCTATGAGTAAATGTTTAGTTCAGACTTCAGGAGAGTAGTCTGTAATGTCATGGCAGTTAAGTCGCATCGGCATCGCGGTGTGAATTGGGTATAAAAGGAGACCAAACCAAAGCATGGCCGAAGGTTAGCTGTTTTTTTTTGTGGCGGCTAATGAATTTAAGAAATTTGGCGGCAATTCCAGCTAGCCGTATTTTTTTGCGGATTTTTGGTGGCGGCAAAAATTTTGGCGGATCTAGATATTTGGCGGCAGCTAGGAAGTCTAGCAGAGCGCAGTGAGCATTATACCTTATGGGTGATTTTTGTGAATGTGTTTCTTGTTGCACACAGCTGCAATTGGTTTCAGTGTGTTGCAGCGAATGGGGCATTGTCATTGTTGTACTGATAATAAGTAAGATCTTCAAGCATGTTAATATGTACAGCTTAGTCTAGATATGAGCGTTGTTGTGATGCATTGTTCTGAGATTTCTTTGCAGCATGTATCTCACAGAATTTGATACACTTACAACGTTGTTTGAAAACACAAGTGTCTGTTACTGTAAGACCATCGAAATGGATGGTTTGCAAAAAAATGATTTTAATTCAGAACGTGTAACGTTGCCTCACAAAAACGGTCAGTACTTACGGCCGCATTAAAGGAGGTAAAGTGTGCTGCTGTTATGTGTCTGATTAGATATGTTGACCTATAATAGCCAGTACCAACTACCGGTACGTCAATGCACCAATATTCCTTGTAAATGTTATGCAGTGCTCGCCATTTTTACGCGTGACAGCAGCTACTGCTGCAGTGCGTCTTATCCATCGCAATTCTGTCCGTCTGTCCATCCGTCTGTCATACTGGTGGATCAGTCAAAAACGGTGCAAGATAGGATCACCAAATCTTCACTGTCGGCTGCCTAGAAGACTCTAGTTTTAGGATCCGTAAAGCTTTTCCATAAATTCGAAAGGGGTCACCCCGATCGAGGGTGCTAAATGAGAGGAGGTAGGAAAAAATTGCGATTTTCAGCAAATACTGAAATTTATGCACTTGATGTGGCACTAGACATCATCCGCTGTCGAGTCTAAATGAAACATCGTTGCGAGCTTAGATTTCGTTCACACTGGGCCTTCATACATGCATCGCTGTCGCACGTTCCCCTTTGCGTCAGCTGGGCTTTTCTTGTTTCCATGGTGGTGGCTGTAATCTTTGCTAGCTTAGAAGATAAAAGTGTTACAGTGCGGGTGAAAAATGTTTGGGTTAGTTATGCGAGCTAGTCTACCCTGGGTCCATTCAGTTTCATTAGTTGTTTTCTATTGCATTTGATAGCAGTTTTAGTCACACACTTCATGTTTAGGTTGACTTCTCTAATTGACTTAAAAGCCAGTCTGTGTGGGTCCATCCATTTACAGAAAGGTTCTTTCCAATTAGAATGACATTCTAATCATTTGATTTGTAGGTTTGCCATGTGATCCAATTCGGGGTCAAGGTCAAGGTCAAGGTCACAATACATTTAAAGTAAAAAAATCCTCTATATTTAGTCATTCTCCTCAGACTCCTCCTCTACCATTTACAGTATGAGCTGGCAGATGACTACTGATTCTCAAATAAGCACACAATGTCTAAATTTGATCTCGCCAAATTATGAATATTCAGCCTAGTTCTTTGTCACGTGACTGAATTTCACTGATAGGGCAACCATTGCAACATTGTAAAACCAATATGGAGGAGTTGACCGCAGTCCCACACGGGGCTGATTTCTATCTGTAGGCCTATTGTGCTTGTGGTGTCACTGGTGCTGTTATTAGAATTCATCCGGTTAACATATATTCGATGAATGAATGTGCTAAATGCTAAACCTCTGTCAGCTGACTCATGTGACTCGCTCCAAATTATGACAACTGTGTGCATGCTACTACGTGGAAATGAAATGTGCTTTGGTCACATTTAAACTTATGCCACATTTCTAAACTGTGTATAATATACAATAAAATGAATGTCAGTGAAACAGTAAGTGAAATGAATAAAACTATTCAGGAAAGAGTAGTCGCAGTGTGTGGCTTTCTGTCAATTCACACTTATTACATGTCAATGTCAGTCAAGGTCTGAAAGCTATGAAACAATAAAAATATGCATTGCTACCATAGCCATGATACATAATACAAAAAAAAACACTAAAACACATATAGCTGCAAAAATACTTTCATCCGTTGTACCAACTAATGGAATGTTTTAGTTAAGCCACATAGACACAACAAAGCTATTAAAAGTAGGCCCTACACGTGCACATGCTTAATGAATAAACATCATGTTCAGCTCAGAAAAGTAATTCTTGCTATTGCACTTGGATTTGTCTACCTAAACACTAATAACAAACTTGCCTGAACCAATAGTAAAAGTAAACAAACGAAAGCATTTAGATGAAGAATGACAACAGATGTAACCCGACAAATTCTTGAACGTTGCTAATTTACTGAACTGAAATATCCAGTTCACATGTTGCAGTGGTATCAAATATTGCACAGACTATGACTGTATTTAAAATACATAGGTGGACCATTACATTGCACAGCGCACACGGTGCAGATGAACAATCATTGACAACAAACAACCCACTTTCTGCAACATAATCAAATGCTACAACATACCAGGTGTTCCAAAAATTGGGACACTGTTTTAATTTGGCGATATCTTCCGTAAATGTACACCGATTTTAACCGTTTTTCACAGTTACAACAAGAAATTCATTGCGCATAAAAGTAAAGTTACGCCGGCCACCTCACCTGTATTATGTAATTACCCTACTTAGCAAAACACACGCCACTCCCAAAATTGCACTATACACGTTTGCTTCATCGATGTTAATGGTTCTTCAGCAACCTCAAAACTAAAAAGTAAACAGTAATAAGCCGCCCTACGTACTAGTTAATTAGCGCGATGTCTCAGCTCTTCGCAAGCAAAATTTCATCGATTTAGAGCAAGGGGAATATCCTCAAATTGGAGTTGAACTGACGTAACCATTACCCCACTATTAAACAGCGATCATTTTTCGTTGTTCTACCCATAATTTACGTAACCGTGCGCCACCAAAAGTTTAATTACAACAGAATTTTATGCTTAAATACAATATCAGCTTTATCAGGTAATAGTGTCATCACAAAGCATTGTTGTGAATGATATGCAAGCACGTGTGGAATTGTTTTGAGCAAACTATAAGACGTTGCACAATGCACATTAGAAAGATGGCATCAATTTTGGTGAGTGGTGTGTGTAAATGTGAGGTGCAAAGCATAATTATATCCTTATGTGCTAAGAATTTATTGCTGTAACAGTGAAAAAATGGTTAAAATCAGTGTACATTTTTTGCAGGAAGTTATCACAAAATTAAAACAGTGTTCCCGGTTTTTTTTGGAACACCCTGTATGTACAGTGACATAATTCCATGAAACTATCACACAGAAGGAGAAAGTAATTTATGATCTCAGTCTAAATTGAACAAGCTAACACTTTGCACATTACATAATTCCTGGTATACATACCAAAAAAGCTGAGCTAAAAACGCAACCAACAATCAACATCAGAAATGGGTTAGTCTGAAATCTGATACTGTGTGGTCGGAGAAATCCAACATATATACTCTCAATAATAAAATACATGTAACTGAACATTGATTAAAAAGTTAAAAGATTAAATTTAAGGGTGTGTATAGCTCTTCATGGGAAGCTGTCTCATAGCTACGGAGCGTCACCTGCCATATAGGATCACAGAGTGTTTACCTGCCACCCGACAGAGGTGAACGTGCCCCGCTTTAACCCCAGTCAAACAGGTCAGCACTGAATTTATCTACCAGAGAGGGGTGGAAGGCTGGGTTACCGTGAATGTGCAGATTCTGTTTGCAATTTAAAAAAAATTATGCATTTTTACGCGCGAAACCAGAATGCTTCGCCTGTCTGTCTGTCACACTCGTGGACTGGATCAAAACGATGCAAGTTAGGATCACGAATCTTTAATATGGGCTGCCCCAGGTCTCTAGTTTATCGTGACAAAATTTCGTGCCACTGGGTGCAGGGGTTCCCCTCGAACGAGGGCGTCAAAGAGGGGTACCCCCCTAAAGAAGACGTCATTTTACCGTTATTGGCTCGAATAATGTAAAAACGGTTGCAGATAGGTACATAAATGCTGCTTATCATAACAAGCACTGGTGACAGGCTTTTGGGATTTATCAACATCGATGACCTTGAACGACCTTGAACCCCTCAAAAAAGAGGTTTTTAGTGAATTTTTCGCAATTTTTGGATGCAGCGCATATTTCAACACTGAATTGCGACTAAACGGCTGGAGGCAGACCAAGATAACCTGTGTATGAAATTTTCAGCATTCAACGTAGATTTTAGCAGTTTAAGCCCCGACCCCCTAGGTTCAAGGAGGCCGGCGCAGGCGGGCGTCAAAGACAGCTACCCCTCTAAAGACGTCATTTTGCCGTTATTGGCTCGAATAATGTAAAAACGGTTGCAGATAGGTACATACATGCTGCTTACCATAACAAGCACTGGTGACAGGCTTTTTGGATTTATCAACATCGATGACCTTGAACGACCTTGAACCCCTCAAAAAGGGGTTTTAGTAAATTTTTTGCACAATTTTGCGCTGCGACACGCATTTCAAGAGTGAATTGCACCAAAATGGCTGGAGATAGACCAAGACAACCTGCGTATGAAATTTTTAGCATGGAATGTAGATTTTAGCAGTCCAAGTCCGGACGCTCTAGATTCAAGCAGGCCTGCGCACGTGGGTGTC
>Ga0056128_1008764_pt1 | contig 12733 bp, 5 predicted proteins | sample WorMetLIZISLAND2_FD_71113 | JGI IMG/M metagenome (GOLD analysis project Ga0056128, IMG submission 71113) | Marine gutless worms symbiont microbial communities from Max Planck institute for Marine Microbiology, Germany - Olavius geniculatus... ...
TTTCGTGTTGAGAATGAAACGACCTTGATTTGTGCAAAAAATCGTGTAAATCTAAGCAGTATTTCTGAAGTTAGAAGCTATATAACAGAGTGGCCTCGTTTTTTTGGGCCACCCTGTATACGTGCAAACGAATGAAGACATCCGATATTGTTAGCGTCAAACTGTTTGCCATGTACACTATTGTCTACTGCTGTAAGAATTATCGTTGCAAAAGCTAACGGTCTAAAAGTGTACTAACTCTGTTAAAGTCGTCAAGAACCCAGACATGGCTGTCGTGATCCTTGAGGTGATACTGGACGTAGTTGTCTTTCACGTTCACGCTCACGTCCTCCTTCAAGCTTTCACCGTTTGCTGTCTTGAACTCGAACGCACGCTGTAATTTAATCAACCAAATTAAAACAATAAACAAATAAATCCCTGATTCTTGAAGCAACCTATGTAATACCAACTACTGCTGGATTTATTAGAAACAGGTTGATAAAATCGAACTAGGAAAGAGTCAGAATTAAGATTTTCGCTTAAATGTAAGCTCGGCTAATCATACCGTGATAATTTCGCTGGCGCTATCCAGGTGGAATTTCACGCCTGCCAGAACTCCGGCTATCATCGTTGCAATGACCACTGCGCATGTCACTGCCAAGATCACGTGTTTCCGGTTGACACGTGACGTCTTCCAACCCGCAGAGTCGCCACGCTCGTCGGCCTATATATTTCACATGCAGTGATATTTGACTTCCAAAAATCAATTCCAAAAATTCCAAAAATTTGACTTTGACTTTGACTTTTGCATAGTGAAAATAATTTGACTTTTACTTTGACTTCGACTTCTTGGAATCATTTGACTTTGACTTTGACTAATAAGTTTGACTTAGCGACATTTATAGATATGCATAGTTTTAGTGTTAGGTTTTTTACCAGTCAAGTTTATATTGCATAGGCCTACTTGTAGTTAACTGAAATGTTAGGCCTACAGTTTTATTTACATGTTAATTAAAATTCTATAACTTTATTTTTGCGTATCTTTCGATAATTTCGTTTTTATGTGATCTACTTTTATTAATCATTTACTTTCAATACAGCTAAATTCCATAAAATTTTGCACGTAACATTTTGCACCACTGTTCATCATCACTGATCAAGACAGTTTAGACTGAAGTTAACTAGATTAACATTTTACTGACTAATACGTCATTGACTAACTACACCATGCTCTTGCAGCAGAGATTGTTATTAGTCATTTTTCATACAAGTTAATTCTATACAATTTCAAATTTTATGCAATTTTGACACCTTAAAAAGTCAACATATCAATCAACTCAGTAAGTGATATTGTGTAAGTGCAAAACTGACTGCATTTTTTGAATAAATCTCTTGGTTCAGGCTTAAACTGCGCTTTAGTTGCTTCTAAGTCTGACATGCTAAAAAAATCATAGTCAAAGTCAAATGCACTAAAATTCATTTGACTTTAACTTTTTCACATCAAAATTATTTGACTTTGACTACGACTTTGACTTCAAGTTAAATAATTCATTTGACTTGACTTCGACTTTGACTAAGTCAAATATCACTGCTTTGCAGTTAGATAAAAGTGCCGAAAAAATATTAAGCAAAACAAAATGTTAAACTTTAGAAATGTGCAACATTAAAGCCGAGCGATGCACATTAACAATATGAACAATAACGAACATTTTTGGATTATCGTGAAAATGCTAAAGACAACGCCGTACACCTAAAAGTTTTGGAAACACTGCAAATTTTGTGGTACTGTCACACGCATGCGTTTTGCGATAATCGTATAACTACACTGTGTTGAAGAAACGACTTGTTATTGTCACATTTCTTCACATGCATAATCTGTGGACAATGGGCAATTAAGCGATTACTGAATATTCCACAAGGCCAAAACTGCTAGTCGTACCGCCGCAGAGACACGACTAACTTCGTCGCTAAACCATCTCGTGTTCTCAAACACAAAACAAGTGATTTGAGAAAAGCTCACGTGACGCGCGACAGCATTGATCCTGCCACTTAGGCAATCAGTGTATAGCGTGCAATAAGATAATAATGCGTCGTACCCACATTTGAGGCCCCCGTGCAGAGGATTCCTTAAATTTAGGAGATCGAAAGATCGAAAAATGTACGTTTTACGTTTAAAATTTCATAGGTAAGTTGCCCGGGTATATCTCTAATAATTTCAGCGCAATTTAATAATTTCAGCGCAATTCAGTCTTAAATGTGAGCCGCAGCCGAATATTGGAAAAAAAACACTAAAACCCCTTATTTTGGGGGTTCGTGTTCATTCAAGGTCATCGATGTTGACACCGCTAAAAATTTATTACTAGTGCTTGTTACGTTAAGAAAAATATCTGTGCCTATCTGCAATCGTTTTCACGACAGATCAGCCAATACCAGTAAAATAACCACTTTTAAGGGAGTAGGGCCTATCCCTATTTAACGCCCACGTGCGCTGGCCTCCTTAAACATATCGAGTCGGGACTTAGACTGCTAAAATCTACGTTTAATGCTGAAAATTTCATATGCAGGTTGTTTAGGTCTATTTCCAGCCATTGCGGCGCAATTCACTTTTAAAATGTGCGCGTGTGTGACGCAGCCCAGAATTGCTAAGAAAAACAAAACCCCCTTATTTTGGGGGTTCAAAGTTGTTTATGGTCATCGATGTTGCAGCACTATAAAGCTCGTAAGCAGAGCTTGTTATGATAAGCAGCATGTCTGTGTTTATTTGCAACCGTTTCCACGCTGGACGAGCCAATAGCGGTAAAAAAAGAGATTTTACAGAATACCCTTTTTTCACACTCTCGATCAAGGGAAACTTTCTTACCCAGAGACACGGAATTTCGTTACAAATAAAAATAGAGTTCTTGAGGCAGCTAACAGCAAAGATCTCTTAGCTACTGCTGTTTTGATACAGTGCCAGAATGTGACGGACGGACGGACGGACAGACACACAGACGCGGAAAACCATAGCTAAGACGCGCTAAGCATTCTGCTGTCGCGAGTAAAAATATATTTAAAACTAAACATTAATTATTTTTACTATTAAAAATAGTAAAAATTAATTTAGTAAATAATGTCTAGCACATTGTATATATGTTTCCGTGATTTTGGTGATTTTTTGTCAACTAGTATTTCACATGCAGTGTAGCGACGCATTCAAGGTGTGGAGGAATATTTAATAACCGCGTTATTGCTAACTATCCGCGGAGGTGCCAGTTAAAGAATTTTAAAAATTTTGTATATTTGGTGAAGACGTGGACAGTGACAAAATGAGACGTTTTTCGAGACAACTTGTAGGTGCCTACAAAGATGCTGCATTGCATCGCACGCTCACTACAATGCTTATCACTGGTAGTTTATGGCCATGGGTTAAAATGAGGGGAGGCTGCGCTGCCATAGCTGTTGAGCGCGGGAGTCTCTCATCTCGGTTTTACCCCCCCCCTTCCCCACTCACCTCAATGTTAAGTTTTTTACGCGCGATAGCAGAATGCTTCGCGCGTCTTAGTTATCGTCTAGGCATCTGTCCGTCTGTCTATCACACTCGTGATTTGTATCAAAATGGTGCAAGCTAGGATCACGAAATCTACACCATGGGCTTGCTGCCCCAAGGTCTCTAGTTTTTGGTGACAAAATTTCATGCCCCTGGGTATGGGAGTTTCCCTCGAACGAGGGCGTCAAAGAGCGGTACCCCTCTAAAAAGACGTCATTTTGCCGTTATTGGCTCGTTTAGTATGAAAACGGTTGCAGATAGGTACGTACATGCTGCTTATCATAACAAGCACTGGTGACAAGCTTTCCAAATTTATCAACATCAATGATCTTGAACGATTTTAAACTCTTCTCTCCCCTTCCAAAAACGTTTTTAGTGAATTTTTCGCAATTTTTGGATGCAGCGCACATTTCAGCACTGAATTGCGCCGAAATGGCTGGAGATAGACCAAAACAACTTGCATATGAAATTTTCAGCATTAAACGTAGATTTTAGCAATCCAAGCCCCGACCCTCTAGGCGTAAGGAGGCCGGCGCAGGCGGGCGTGAAATACGGCTACCCGCTACCCCCCTCTAAAAACTGGTTATCTTATCGCAGTTATCTCGTGTAGCGTAAAAACGGTTGCAGATAGGCACAGACATGCAGCTTTGGACAACCTGGACAACCTGCGTGTGACATTTTTAGCACAGAACGTACATTTTTAAGAATCTAAGTTTCGATCTCTTAAATTCAAGAAGACTTCCGTACAGAGGTTTCAAATTTAAGTACTTTTTCAAGATGCATTAATATCGTATGGCTGTAAACCTACACTAATTGCCAAAGTGGCAAGACCGCTGCTATCGCGCATTACGTGAGCTTTGTTCAAATTACTTGTTCAGATTGTTGCACTGTTTACTTTGCGTGGTGTTTTACATGCAACTTATGCACCCGCTACGTAGTCGTTTGGAAAAAAATAAATCTCTAAACGACAGAAGTTGTTAACGACAACTTTAATTTTGGCCTACCTGTCGTATTATAGTGACGGAAGGCTGATCAGCAGCTGAATTAGTTTTGCCGTCCATCGCTCCAGCAGTCATCACTCACTCCAGTCCAAAGCAGGTCGGTCTTCTTTCGATCTCGACTGTAGACGCTAGTCGCCGACCGCTACTTATAGGGTGCAGCAACCTTCCCTGCCGGGAGTCTGTTTTGTTTTCACTGATAACGCATCATTCGGAAACTGGTAAATTTGGAAACTGAAAGCGACGCCCAGCATTGTCGCAGATTTGGAAATGATTGCGGATAGGCGCTTTATAGAGGGTGAAACAAAATTTAAAAGCGACATGCTTTCGACATTGAGTTTTTACGCGCGAAAGCAGCTACTGCTTTCAGCGCGTCTTAGCCATCGCAATTCTCCCCGTCCGTTTGTCTGTCCGTCTGTCTGTCTGTCACACGGGTGGATCAGTCAAAAGCGGTGCAAGCTAGGATCACCAAATCTTCACCGTCGGCTGCCTGAAAGACTCTAGTTTCAAGAACCATAAAGCTTTTCCATAAATTCGAAGGGGGTCACCCCGAACGATGGCGCCAAATGAAAGGGGGGTAGGCAAAATTTGCGATTTTTGGCCAATATGTCGCTGTAACTCAGTAACGGTGCGAGATAGGGCCTAGATTACTATTAATCACTCATAGTTACTGTTAGTCGTACATTGGCTCTCGATTGACGCCGAATTCAATGACCTTGGATGACCTTGAACGCCAAAATAGGGGGTTTTATGGATTTTCTGGCGATTTTTGGTTGCGACACAAGTCTATATCATTCACAAGGTGGCACCACGGAACTATCGTTATGCAGATAGAGAATTTGGTATTTGTACATTAACTTAGCGTGAACACTCCAATTTTTAACTAAACTACTGAACCGGAACTGCTATAGGCTTTCGCGCGTCTCGTTAGCATTAGCTCAAATTTCTTGTCTCTCTAGTTAGGTGCATTTTATTTGCGATATTGTTTACTCGCGTATCATTTTCATTCAGACTAAAGTGGCGTCGTTTTTCGTCTGTGGATGTAAAAATAAGTTTTTTATGCGAGTAATACCCCGTTTACACGAGGAAGCTGGCTGGCTCTTGAAGCTGGCTTGATAAAGGTTGTAGACTATAAGCCTATTGCAAAAAATTCACGGTTTTTAAAGCTGCTCTTAAAGTCAGTTTTTAGAGCCAGTTTCCTCGTGTAAACGGGGTATAACTTGTAATTTTTTCATGACGGCTGAACTGTTTGACTTTAATTCACAATCTTTTGCGTGTGGAAAAACACTGAGGCGCAGGCTTCGATCTCCTTACACGGTTGGGAACATAGGCCTAAATTCTTCCCCTTTCCCTTTGTGCCCCTTTTTTTCTTTCACATTATTTTTATTTTCTTTCCTTGGAACTAAGCTTTCTGAAATCCAATTAGAGATATGGGGAGCGCTGTAAGCTCCTATCTCCAGCGGGCTTTGGGCCGAATCCCCAGCCAAAGCGTTGATTTTACTTCGTTAAAGGCCTAAAGTTTCAGAAAAAACATTTTAAGTATAATTTTGACTGATCATCTAATGTGCATTAAATGCTAGTTATTAGTAATTTTGAATGCAAATTATCTTTGCAGTTATGTTTTTATTATGAACTTCTGTAAAAGCTTTATGCCTGATTGTTAATGTCAGTGTAATGTCAGATAGCAGTGTCTTATTTGTAATATTTCACTGACGAATGATTGACTGATTCATTGATTGAGTGATTAATTGATTGAATTTGGTGCATTATGGCTTTAACATATAAACTTTTGTGGCAAATATTGTAATGAATTTATCCAGAATCCAGCGACAAAAATGCTGCACGGATGAACAGTTTCTGTAGGCCTAAATTGCTGCTATAACTGCTCAAGTATTGTTAGGACATTCGCGATAGTTTTCTCCAGTCCAAATATTGGGATCGACGCCTATCCCTACTAGAGTTCCGAAAGAAATTATAAAAATGTTTTCAAATAGATGAACGCATTTTATATCGTGACTAATTAAGCTTAGTAACAAATTGTTCGAACAGTATAAGCTAAATATGATGTTTTGCCGTTTACATGGCAGAATATTTACTTAGTTGAAAACAGTGTCAGTTTTGGCCCATTCGGTAGTTGGCCTACATTGTGAGGGATAGGCCGTTATCGTATTCGTTCATATCGAAGCATCACTGTTTCTGAAAAGCTGGGCGGACACCTCTGCAACTCTGCTCCAAAGTCCAGATAAACACAGTGTATTTGTAACGGCACTCCCTGGTTGATTCTGAGTATAGAGGCCTCCGCTTTCACTTTTAAGAAACTACTGGTTTTCAAAAGTAGGCCTACTAGAGTGTGTTATAGGCCTACCCCGTTCACACGATCCAGCAAACGTCCAGCAAACATCGAGCTGGCTCGTCCATTATAACAATTAGCACGTGTATTTTGAATACATTTGCTGGAAGTTTGCTGGACGTTTGCTGGATCGTGTAAACGGGGTATTACTATAGGCCCTAACACTGGCGAATTTACGGATTGACTTATTTCATGACTGCGTAGGACGTGCGCGTGTGATAAACAAAAGCGAAACGCGTTTTAACCATCGTACTTAATATTATGGGCGGTGAATAACACTGAAGACAGTGTGATAATGCGACATAACAAGTCCTAAAATAAATGTCCATGAAAAGTAAGGTTTGGCCCCAATTTACAATGAAAGGTTTCAACCTAATAGTCACCGCGTAATAATAATAATAATAATAAGTAAACATTTATATAGCGCACTATCATTTCGAAAAAATCTCTAGTGCACTGAGCATCTCAGCAACGGTCGGCTTTCCTAGCGACAGTTGGGCTTCTTGTTAACCCATGACGTCGCTCTCTACTTGTCAGTCCGCTATTTTGTTTTGGTTGCATAACAGTAACATGAATGTTGTGAACTGCTAATATCTTATCTAATCTTAAGTAGTATATTTTAAATTGCAAGCTACTGCGCAGTTATTTCATCATGAGTCAATGGGTCAATGGCATTGTCCCATAACCCACTGACCCATTTTCATCTCTGTTTCGGAGCCCACCAGGAAAGTTTGAATGAATATAGACCCAGACTGTCAACGGCATAAATGTAGCCCATAAATGGTTCTACGCAGATAGTCGCGGATCATCAGCATCGCGCTGTGAATTTGCGACAAAAAAACTGGATGGTCTAATCTTGACCGCTTTGTTCCTTTCAAAGCTTGGCTATTATCGTATTATTATTTCAATTATTTCATAATTGCTATCTGCAACAGACAATAAAATAATATAGCCTAAGTTGAGCTGCAGTATGTGATAAAGTGATAAATTGATGGTGACGTATACTCGTATAGCCCATAGTCAAAACTGTGAGCCTACGGATTTTTTAGCGGCGCCAATACCGTTTTGTTCTTGGGTGGTTGAATTACCGGAATACACAAAGTCCGCAGTGTCAGTCGAACTCTACCAATGTGAGCATATCAATTTTGCTTGGTTAAAAATTGTCTTTCAAAGATTTTTTACGAGATACTTTTATGTTATGTCCAACTGCACTGAACATAATATCTTTGAGGTTTTGCTATGGATTCTGCTGACAAAAAATGAACAACGCTCGCCAGGGTATAGATGGCTTGGAGCAGGAGCTTTGAGGCATAGTAATTGCGGTGGAAATAGCGTGGGTCAGAAATGGGAAAATAAACGAATCGTGGGAAGAGAAATAAGAAGGCGACAAAATCGTTTCCTCTGGCGCCACTTTGCGTTGCTGCGTGGCTGGGCACGGCGACAAGATATCTTCATTTCCCGTAATTTGTTTTGCAGTAATTCTCAAGTGATGAAATCATTTGGCAAACGCTTACATTGCAGACGTCCAGAATGCAGTGTAAGTTTGGTGTTAGCCATGTTACGCGGGCTTTTGAATTAAATAGTTCTACAAGCTTCAATGAAATGCGAATTGAATGCAGATTAAATATTTGCTGGGACGTGGGTCTGCTGATATGATGAAATGTTCACACATAGGCCTATCGCTCACAGTTGATAAGAGTTTGTTTTCTTCGAAAGGTTTACGCCTCAATGCTATACTAGGGACGGTAGTGTTATCAAATTTAACATCACCGTCATCATCATCATCATCAGTTTTATTTTAAGCACTTGGCTTATATACACATAAAACACATAAAAAACATACAGCAAAACACACACACAAAACACGAATCATGCAAATACAGATTAAACTCAAGGCAAACAGTACCACTAGCAGTCGCAACTGCAAACATCAAATACAATAATTAAGAGCAGCCAGATGACTAACTATCTTAGTATGTAGGCTGCAGGTATTCCAACATCTTGAAAAAATCACATGACTATTATGCAATAAGGTATTAAAACTGGGCATGCCTGTTTCCATCAATACTCCCGTTAGACTGTCAAAACGCTTAAACCGAAAATTTTTTTTACAGCTGCTGTTATATAACGGACCTTGTAGGCCTAATAAAATTATAAATAATAAAAACTAATAAAACTGATATAGTGTGCAATATTGCTAACCAATTTGTGGCAAAAATTATCTGTTTACTTAATTTCATTATATAAAGAACTATAATCGAATAACATACATGTAGGCCTACAATACACACACAATAGCGAATACTGCAGCACAACACACTAGATGCAAACAGTTTTTTTCAGTAAAACTTTGAAAACAAACATAAAAAGCTGCAAAAATATTTGCGGGAATCCAATATAGAATTTAGAAACGCAAGTTTTTTTGTAAGGACGGACGGCAACCGGAAGCACAGAATTTTCAGGCCGAAGTAGTCGTGTACACGATACATGCGAACTTAATACGAGTGAATGACAGATAGGGGATTATACGGATCGATGGAGTCGGCGATGTCGATGTATTCAGCAGCAGCAGCAGCAGCACCACTGAGCGTGGTAGCTACGTAGAGTACACCGGGCGGGCCGTGCGTTGCAGCAGCTGATCTGCGCGCCTGCTGCGTGCTACAGCAGCTGCGAGTCCAACGGCGACACGAGGCTGCTGCTGCTGCTGCTGCTGCTGCTACGCACAGACGATGCCGACAGCGCTGCACTGACGACGGACAGCGTGTTGTAAATATCGGCTGTACTGTTCGTGACACAGTGTCACACACGTGTGTGTGCATTCGAAAGGCAGTCCGGACGAACGAACGACTAGCGGTTAACATGTTGCGTCGTATCTCTGGCACTGACACTTAGCGACGGATTGAAGACTTAGCAGACTGTCCATTCTGTGTCTTGTACTCGTGTACATCATATAAAGCTCAGCTCTGTACGTAGTCGCTGACGTCAAAGCACGTCCAAGCCGTACGTGCAACGTGGAATATATTCGCGCTAAGACAGAGAGACGATCAGTCGTTGCCGATCTGTAACGCAAGTCGCGAGCATTCTCGGTATGCCTATGGTTGTAATAAATGCTGTAAAATACGTTTTTAAAATGTTCTATAAAACTCGTTTTCGAGTTTAAAAAAAGTTTTTAGCGTTGATTTAAAATGCATATGTAGAAAAATGAAATAATACGGATAAAATAATAACAAATTCTGCATATTGCATTTATTTAACAATGAATGAAGGCAAAAGTTTCGTAAATATGAACAAGCACTTTTTAAACCGTATCCCGAAGGAATCCGGATTTAGTCAATGCGTCCAGTAAAAGAGTCACGTATTTTATCCGACGTTTGCAAAAGGTTTAACTATTTTCCGTACCCTAAATACGAATTTTTTTATTTTTAACTTGTCTCCCTAATGTTTTTTTTAAAATATCGAATCTGTGTGATTTCGAGTGAAGAAAAAGCTACGTAGAAAACGAAGGACGGTGATGCGCACGTGACAAAGAAGTCTGTCGCTGGCGGTAGGCTACAGTACATCATAGCACGACCACATCGTCATCAGTAATGAGTGCCCCGGCCAGTCCACCGACGTCGCGCCGCCGCTACAAGGGCAAGGCCATAGACTGCAACGTTCGCTTGTTGGACGACACCGTGCACACGGTCCGACTGCCGGTCAGTTTATCTACCACTGGCTATACTGACGCATCGTAATGTCTGTCGGAACTCTGCCCTATAATCCTACCTGATAGTAGCGCTAGCACGTGATCTTGTCATTACTTAGATTAGGCTTAGGCCTGCATAGCATTGCACCGTGCCGGCATGGCGCCCTGTTTACACTGTTTTGCAATACTGGAATTGCGGCCGTCCTAATGCCGTAGGCCGCATTGCGGTTTTTGTCCGTCTGTCCGTCCGTCTGTCTTTTAGATACGGCCTACCATAGCTCGAAAACAAAGTGACCGGTTCACCAGTTTTCAGTTTGACGGTAAAAGATCAAGCTTACCGGCCGTCAATAATCTACAGAAGTTGACTAGAAAATCTCACGTAAACGTTTCATTATGGACTAGACGCTAGGCTATGTAAAAGTTCACTTTCAGTTAAAATTTAAAATAGGTAAGTAATGAACTTTGCAGTTTGCATGTGCATAACTAAACGGACGGCCGCATAATGATGCTGACACTGGGCCGACATTTTTGTTTGTTTGCGCGAATTTATATTCACCGTCCTCGCCTTCACTTTTTAATTTGCCCAGAACGAACGAAAATTAAAACAGAAAACTTACTCTGTTTTTTAAGTTCTGCCTCTTTCGGTTTTCAAAAAATATTGCACTGCAAATGCAGCAGACAGCGTCGTTTAAAGAAAAATCTGGACAAAATTATCAAAACTTCACATTTACTACTTCTATACTGGATTCGTGCTTTTGATCATTCGGCGCCGTTCCTGGATCTTTCTCTATAGCTATGGCTTCAGCAGTCTGCATCGGTCTCTAGAGACCGTGAATCTATAGCAGTTTATACTATTATTATTACGGTGAATAGTTATGAAATTGTCAGCATGGGCAGCTGAAATTGGTTCATATGGGATCAGCGTCTCTAGCTGATTATAGATTTGCCTGCTTAGATGATACAACGTCGAGAGCATATGAAAACTAGAAATTTGGGGCAAAGCCCAACGTGAGTCCGCCCGGCGCCTTAAGTCCGATTAGGGGAAAAATTTAGGGGGAAAGAAATGAAATTTTTTTGGCAGCAAAGTCACGTGGCCTGAACTCAAATGCATTGACATACGCAGAACGCGCATTGTCGACTTAGGGTGGGTCAACATGAGCGCCTATAACTTTGTTGTTAGTGAACCGAAGTTTACATTTTTTTGTTCAACGCCAGAGAAATAGTTCTTGTTAAAGCCGTTTACAGCTTGTCGATATCTTCTTCTTCTTCTTTTCATCCGTTTCGAAGACATTTGCGCTCAAACGCAAAAGTTTTCCTAAATTACGCCTACTTTTGAACGCTTTTTGCCCTCCCACATTTTGAGGGGGCAATTCCCTTCAAACCTTGTATCCAATTTATCATGCCTAGACAGCAGCACGTCATGTGCCAAAGTTTCGTTAAGCTACACCTCCTAACGCTGCAGTTATAAGCGCTCTTATACTACATTTTAAGCCAATTATTAACCCCTCCTTTAAAAAATTGTAAGCGAAACCCCCGTCTAAGGTGGGGGTGCGCAAGCAAGACTTGGCCATTCTCTAGCGCGTGTAAAAATTTGGGACGCAGCACCTCTTAGGGGCCGAAATATGGTCTTCCGAAAAAGTCGATTTAGGTGGGCATAATTACACCTCTAGATCTGCGAAATTTCCGGACCAATGTTCACCGGACTTTTTTCGCTGAAAGCGGGTGGAATCGCGGTAGATCACGTACTTGTCCGATTTTGAATATTTTCATTCGTTCCGAAGATATTCGCCGTCGAACTTTGAAGTCATTCGAAATCGGGCCATATTTTGCACGTTTTTGACCTCTAAAATTTGTTGGGGTGGGCCCCCAAAATTTGGACTGGTATTATAAAATTCAACCTACTAATGATCATCGTGCAAAATTTCGCGCCGATCGGCCGACGCATCTCGGAGATTTCGCGTTGAAATAAATGAATAAACATCACGGGTTAAAACAAAGTCCTTCCGACATCGTTTTCGGGCGGGCTAAAATGCAGTTCGTGGGTCTGGCTGTATTCGGCAATCTATCGTTAATATTTATGTAAAAAAAACTGTTCAGTTTATATACAGTGTAAGGGTGACATCGTGGTTGTAGATATAAAACAGCACAAATCACAATTTACAAATTCAAACTTTACCATTACACAGTCAGCAAAG
>Ga0056128_1008766_pt1 | contig 12731 bp, 10 predicted proteins | sample WorMetLIZISLAND2_FD_71113 | JGI IMG/M metagenome (GOLD analysis project Ga0056128, IMG submission 71113) | Marine gutless worms symbiont microbial communities from Max Planck institute for Marine Microbiology, Germany - Olavius geniculatus... ...
ATGCCGCTGTCAAGTCAAGTCGAGTCGAGTTGGATGTGCTCAAGTCGACCGCCGTCGACTTGGGGTCATTTTAGCCTCAAGTCGGGTCATGTTTCTGTACCTCAGCGACTCGCAGGTCTAACAATCAGATCACCATTCACCCTAGCGACAGCTGGGCTTTCGGTTTCATCTCATCTCAAGGACATTCATAATTTCATAACATATTCAGGACATTTTGCTGTTTCGTGCAAGTTTACTCAGAGGAGGCGACCCGGAGAAGAGCCTATGATTTTACTTAAACATTAGCTAACACTAGCAAATCGGCGGACACACATTATAGTTATCTGCAAAGCACTGCGCTGTGTGTGTGTGAGCCGGAAAAAAACGTAAAGCGCACATGTTTGTACCACGAGTGCGGCGACAGCTGTTCCAACGCCGACGACTATACTAAACCACGACAAGTCATCATGCAGTAGGTAGTCCTTAGCCGACTCGTAGCAACCCTACATACACACGTCAACATTCGTACCACTAAAAGCCATCACAGACCTCAAACCTCTGTCCAAAATAACCCTGCAACCTGGCGAATAGAATATACCACAAGTTATCATCTAATTAAACGGCAAAGAATGCTGGGATTCAGTTTTCACAAAAGAACTCAGATGTCATCACCAAAATCCAATCATTTTCTTCTTAAGACATATGCATAAACCCTCCGTATAATCTGATCAGCACTCGTTTAATAATTTTTTTGAGTAATCCAGCTGATAAAATTATTGAGTGCACCCGTGCTCTTATGAACCCGCTATATACCACTGCAGACATAATGCTACATGTATGGAAATAGGTGCAATAACAACATTTAGCTGTGTGAAAATATTAAATTAGTATGAAAAATAACAGAGAAAAAGGAATTAGGCTGGCTAATAATAACTGACGCGGTAGTGAAGTGATGGATTGACTCTGCCGGTATACTGACTGCCTTGACGTCTTGCGGGCGGCCCGTCACCGTCCGTTGACGTCTGACATCGTCGTAGATCGGTGTCTGATATGAAACCGGTCTCAGCGTCAGTGACACAGCACGACCTCGGCACGTACGGCTTGCCTGTACCTACATATGACCCAGCCCAACAACAGTACGTCGAAATCGTATTAACATAACAATAACCAAGAAACCTAGCTGTCGCTAGGATAGCCGACCATACTGGTTGTCAGTAACCTTCAAGGTCATCCAATTAGGTCGATGATTTTCATTTCATCTGCAAGGGCGTATGCCACTTCCTATTAATGATTAACAGTAACCTAGACCTTTATATCTAGCGCTGATTAGCCACAATAGCGCTCGCACCGTTTAGCCACAACGCATCCGTGACGGACGACGGACGGACGACAGACAACAACTGTACCATAAGCTCGACCGTTACGTAAGTACGGTCGGCTAATAAACTATGTCGGCCCAGTGCAGACATATTGTGGAGCCGACCATCAGCGCCAGGGCACCGCGGTTTTAGGGCCTCGCACTAAGAAAGTAATAACTAAATTTGGTCATTGATTGCCAGGAAATGATTAAAACTGTTGCCACCAGGTGTCATATTTTAAGACTAAAATGCACTACATTCGATTTCACAGCCGTACCCCATGCCCTTCATTTAAGGGGTCCTACTTCTGCGAAAAAACGGAGAAGATGGGAGGAAGGAAAAAAGGAGACCTTTTGTAAAATAATTTACACGCAATACGATATATACAGACTGTCGTTCTTTAGCCTACATTTGGCTATATGACGGATGCTCTGTATGCCTGTCTCCCGTATATATGTTTTGTGTTAGGTTCTTGGGTTTTTAAAGTAAAATAAATACATCTATTGATTGATCGATCGATCGATCGATCCAGACATCGGATAATTACAATTCGAATACTCACGTGGAGTACCGGGCTGTAGTCGATACCACTTTGACTTCTCGTAAACGAACCAGCCTTGTTCTTCGACCGCGCAGCACTTCCACTGAAACAGCAAAGACCGTGGAGTGCAGCTGCATTATAGGCCTACAATATCACTGTAAAGTTGTTGTTTTAAAATCAATAGTAGGCCCCTAATTAGCAACAAAATACTTAAACCGCAAAATAACTCTGAGCTACCGGCTTCTAAACACTGCACTAAATGTAGCCCGCTTATAATGAGCGGCATTGTACGTTATATGATCCATCTAGCTATTCTTTTTCTTGTCAGAACTTTGAGGCATAGACGTAATTCCTGTAGGCCTTCAGGTAGTTCTAATAATCTTTCCTGTTATCCTCCAGACAGTCATCAATGTGATAATGCTGTCTATTGGAGCACAGGGGGAGGCGACGCATGCACTATACAAGGTGTGAATTTGTTGCTGTAAATGGTCAAACTACGATGTCTGCATTTTAAAAGATATACTGTAGCAAAAGTATTAAAGTGAAATAGGTTATAATGATTTACGTTAAGCTTTTTCATGAAGTAAGCTTTTTCATGAAGTTATGTGTCAAAAATTATCAAAATCAGCCACTGTTTCACGAAGTTATTCAACAAATAAAAATGGTACATTTATTGAAACACGGTGTATTTTGGTCTGTCTATAGAAGTGAATGAAACAGTCAGTAGTAGAAATAAGCCCACTTGATGATTCTGCATCAAAATAGCAGACATAGGCCATGCAGTTAGGCCTAGTAAAGTCACTAATTATTGTTTCGTACGGACGGAAAACTGTTTTGCCTGACAACCGTCACTGGAATGAAGCCAGTGGCGGCGCTACACCAGGGCGCGCCAGGTTAAATGACCTGGCTGCAGGGAAGATCCACCTCCATGGCTTGCGCCGCCCTGCTTATTGCTTTGCTTCGTAATACCTGTAGCTATAGCTTTAAAACGCGAATTTGTCGCGCCCAAAATGTTCAAAAATTGCTGGCGGCTGGCGCTTCGCCCCAAACCCCACCGAGAGAGCTTAAAGCGAGGCGCTCCCTCAGACTCCATAGCTGGATTCAAAGGGGAGGGAAATGGGAAGAAAAATAGGGAAAGTACTGGAAAAAAGGGGGAAAATGAAAAAGGAGGGAACAAGAGAAAAGCAAAGAAGAAAAAAAGATAAGAGGGAACGAATCATCCCCTCACCAGGTGCAGTGTAAGTCGGTCAGATCATTGAGGTCAGGCGAACTCTTCGCGTCGTCCGCGGTACTCCGGGTGACCTGACCTGGCTTGAGGATATTCTGACCTCGAAACGACCTGGCTCCTTTACTGCGCTGGCGCCGGCATTGAATGAAGCATAAAGCGGCAGTTACGTTAAACGAAAATTTTCATTTAAAAAATGTTTTGTGTTCTATTTCACGCAGTAGGCCTACTACCGGAATACCTGTTATTTTCAAACTGGGCGCAATCTTGCTAAAACGTTTGGAAAAGTGCCGTTAGTGGTTCAGCGCAAAATATTTTGCTAAGATTTCGGACGCTATTAGTACATCATGCAAAATAAAACACAGAATATTTGCAAAACATTATATTTCGGTTTGTATTGTTTTGAACGTAACCATGACGTTACCAGCGACTGTGCTTTGTCCCAATCGTGTGTTACTTTCTTGTTCCAGTCTGACGTGTTTAGTTTAACTCCGTACTCCATCTTCAGAGTTTCCGCCATTCGGTCCATCACTTCTTCATTCAGCTGCAGCCAACAGTTTAGACGTAATGAATGTTAGCAAAAAATGTAAATGCGTTAACTTCAAATGCGTTTTCAACGAATCACTTAGTCGATAAATGGATTAATGGATCAAACCCAACTGAAAGCATTTATCGATGAATCAATTGCTCGTATCAATCAATATACGCATTTATTTTACGTTAAAATCCCACAAAGCCTAACACAAAACACGGAGAGACAGACATACATTACACACAAACACACCCGTTTGTGAAATAAAAACTCGCGCACAATCTCACACACAGAGTGCAGTTATTAAATTCCGTTTGACCCTTTTTCGAAAATCTGTGTTCACCAACACTGGTAGATAGTCTGCTTACTTGACATACTGTGAATCGATTGCTTCAGCCTTCGGGAAATAGGCCTGGTCTTTTTTTCATATTTATCACAATTTTTCTCTTGCCAGTGATAAAAAAACAATATATTAAAAATACTGGCAAGCATTTCCAATATAATGAATCGGCACACCTTCAGACTTCTACCGAAAAAATATTGCTTACAACTTACAAACACTCTGAACACGAGAGCGGTTACAATGCCGGCCATCGCCGCCAGAAAAACAATTATCAGCAAACTGAAGTTCTACAACGCCCACAACAATGAACAAAACAATAATAAATATTAGCAATTATTAACCTTCGGTGGACCGACCAAAAATAATAACTTTACTGGTCCGATCCTGGGTTGATTGGACCAACAGACGTTTTTTGATCATATTTCTGAAACCGCTTGGAATTGTGGGAAAGGCTTTGGTGACTTTTCCTGAATATGTTCGGCCTAAAAATGCCGCAGAAATATTTAAAACATCTTTGCTCGTTTTCCAATATGGCGACTGGAAACCGACACACAACCGGCAAATGAAAAATTTCACGGTAACTGTTATTTGGTTTCTACAGCACTTACAAACGGAATTCCAACTCTACATCTATGTTTCTTTTTTTACTTAGTAACATCTCATAGGCTATCCATCCGGCTGCCGAATAAATAACCGCTCCTAGCAGTCCGGCTATTTATTCGGCAGCTGTCTTAGGCGGCATTAGCTGATACGTCGATCACCCAAGGGTGCTACTAGCTAAAGCATTGTCATTGCGGCGGTACGACGTTCTCACGGCATATTTATTTGGCAGCCGGATGAATAGCCGATAAGCTTTTTATCCAGATGTCGTATAAATAGCCGGTCCTAGCCAGCGTGGTTATTTATCCGGCAGCTGTTAATGGAGATATGACGCCTTAAAGATAATGGAGCCACAATTGACCTTTTGGGGTCACGTGACGTCATCAATCACGTGACCATTCGACTCGCGATGGCGACTTCCTATAGGTGGTCCATTGTGACCATGCGCCTATCTGGCACCGTTATGGAGATAGGCGCCTCTCCTAGCGACGGGTGTATTGAATACACAAAAACTAATTAGGGGTCCCGAGATTCTAATTTTTTATGCCCTAAGGGGTGGAGGCAGGCATACGTGCAATACGTCAAAAAACGTGTATGGTCCGTACAAACAGCCATAGATGCTCGCCTCTGAAAACTAATAGATGACTTGTAATACTAAAAATAATTCAATGGCCATCTGACCAATAAAGATTAAAATGTTATGGTTAAAACTTCTCAGTCCCCTGAATTTGTTAGCTGATCTTTAATGCACATATATCACGCGAAATGTTTACTGTTGCTGCTGTATCTTAATTCATACGAGAGTGGGATAAATTGACGATAGGCGGTATCGACATTAAAATGCTATTTTAAAGAGAGCGAAAATCACAGGGGAGAGGGTTAGCGATAGCACCATTAGACAGAACGTTGCTGAAGAATCATTCTACTCTCTGTTACGGTTTGGTCACAATTAGCAGTGCAAATGTTTATTGGGTTACCGCGCAGTTTCCAACCCGCAAATCTACCTACCCGCGATGATAGGGATGTGCTAAATGTTTTATAATGCGGCCGTGCAAATCGGTCGAATTACGATTCCTGCCTGTTCGTCTGTCTGTCTCTCTATCCGTCCGTCTCTCTGCCAATCTGTGCTAAAAATGTTGCGCAATATTTGCACGAATGTTTTATACATTTTTTTCATTGTAACTGTACAGAGTTGCATTTTTATTTTACAGGTAGTGCAAATTGGTCTGCTAAAGCGGAGACTCCATCCAGCGCAACACGCGCAACGTACGCAGCGCAAGCGACGTAACGCAAGTGATGCAGCTGACGCAACGATCGCTCCTGCGTTTTGGCCGTTGAGTATATATCTTGCGTTCCGGTCATTACGTTTATTACGTACTGTGTTGCGTGCGTTGTGTGCGTTGCGCTGGATGAAAAACCCGCTCAAGTTTGAAAGTAGTAAATCACATGATACACAGTGGCGTATTTAGGGGGGGCATGCATGGTGCGATGCCCCCCCTTTGGCCCAACCATGAAAATTTTTTACAGGCGACTTTATATGAAAAAATGCGTTTTTGCCATTATCCAACAAGAATTGGGCGAATTTGCGGCTTCCATTGGACGTTCAAAAGCAAAAAGTGTTTCAGCTTCAGGGGGGCTTCGCCCCTCTGACCCCCCGACCAGGACTCTGCCCCTGGACCACGCTGGGGGCTCCGCTCCGAGACCCCCGTTATAGGCTCGCGCTCTGCGCGCTCGCCATGCCCCCCTTTGCCAAATCCTAAATACGCCACTGATGATACACATCAGGACTGTACAACTGCAATGCCGGTAGGTCTAAAAATTTACAGCAGCGATGGCAGGCGGTCGTCGGACGGCAACGGCGACGAAGCCAACGAGCGCGGCAAGGCCAAGCAGACAGCCGGCGACAATCAGTAGGATCGTGGCGACAACAACCAGCTGCGTGACCAGCACCGTACTGACGAAGTAGACTCGTGTCATCTGCTGATGCACGAATACCGCCACCACGCCACCACCTAACAGCTGCAATTACACCGTTAATCAAACGCATATGTTGTTTAACAAAACGTACGTAATATCACGAACGCAATATCAAAAACAAACGCACGACATTATGAAGCCTATACTTTTTGCCAGACTGCAAGTAAAAATATTCTGCTTGTCCTAGCTGCTGGCTTTGATTGGCGAATAAAAAAGATGCATACGGTAACAGACATTTTTGCCCTCTTTTGTGCAATTTTTCACAACCGCACAATTGTTGAAAACATTTCCTGTTTCAAAGCTCACAACTATGTCTATCATTGTTCAGCGTGCTAACTTTTTATCTATCGGTACTGAGGACACCGAAGGCATGGATTTTGACCGCCTTGTGGATCTTAAATCAGCATATCAAATTTTGACCATCGCTTTTCGACAGCATATCAGAATAAAATTATAAATGTTAATGATAACCGATGTGACTTCTAACAAAATAATTGGTCTAATGCTAATCAAAACGTTTCTAACGCAAACCCAAACTCCACTATGGCCCACTTCGACTTGTTGTCGAATTGTTGCCCCACAAGTCGTAGGCCTACAACTAACAAGTTGTACGGCATTTCGACTTTGTACGCATATTTTGCTGTACAACCTGCTGTAAATATGCTGCAAAGTTTAAAATCCGCGCACATTTGTTACAGCTTACAGCACGTTGCACAGCAAACCCACGACAAGTTGAAGTAGTTGGAGCTTGGGTTGAAGCTTAACTCAATCCGGCAGATAAAGAAACACAATAGGTCTACTACATACGACAAAGACGACGTTTGTGACGGCGAGAAAGTATCGCAGACAAACTTCACATCCATTGCGTTGTCGTCTCGGCTTGAAACTATCCATCGTCCAACGCACGACCTGCGCTACTCCTGCGATCAGTTGACGACCATCTCAACGTAGCCAGTCCTAAAATATGTCCAACGTAAGAATATTCCGCTCAGCAGTGCAACAGACATTTATAAGCACGAGATAAAGTAATTTCGCATTGCAGCATACATTTTTTTCAGGGCGGGGGGAGTTGCAGGCTCCTATGCAATTGGCACAAAGGACGTGATCGGCGTTAGTAGCCTACAGTTTGACGTGTGTGTGGACGACTTGTCAAGAGTCGTTATACTCGAGCGAGAAAATATGGCGTTAACCAATAAGACACAGTTGCTACACCACAATTACGTCTTTGTCTACAAAACAAAGACTCCAATCGGAGATTTAGTTACCACCGATAATGGTGGAAACATGTTAACTGCATCCGATAAAAACAAAAAGCCGAGGTACTGGACTTTAAAAACATTTTTCAGGGGTATTTACACAAGAGTCTAATGTTTTATATAATACTAAAAATTTAAATACGACTCGCGTATCTTTTATGCACTTAAATAGCCAGTTTAATGCAAACATTATGTTGGATAAACTCTCGCAGTTAAATATAAGTAAATCACCGGGTCCGGATGGTTTCCATCCTCGGGTATTATACGAACTTAGATATAAGTTATGTTTACCACTACATATATTGTTTACAACCTCATACAATACTGGTAAACTACCTGCCGACTGGAGAAGTGCTAATATCACAGATAGGGCCTATATATAAAAAAGGAAACAAAAAGGAACCAATAAATTACAGACCTGTGAGCCTAACAAGTGTAGTTTGTAAGATTATGGAGGCAGTTATTAGAGATGTTATGGTAGAAAATTTTTTAGACAAAGGTTTTTTCAGTGATTACAAATATGGATTTATAAAAGGAAGGTAAACAGTATTGCAGCTGCTTAAAATTGTGGATAAATGGACATATAATCTAGACCGGGAAGTACAGATTGATGTTATTTATACAGATTTTGAGAAGGCTTTCCACAAAGTTCCACACCAAGGTCTTATCAGTAAGCTGAAGGCTTACAATTTTAATAGTGCATTGTTACGTTGTATTCAAGACTTCTTGTGTAATCGAAAACAACGGGTTGTTGTTAGTGAAAATTACTCAGATTGGTACAGAGTGCAAAGTGGAATTCCTCAGGGCAGTATTCTGGGACCATTCTTATGTTTAATATACATAAATGACTTAACAAGTGTAATCCAAGACGCAGAATGTAGAATTTATCTATATGCAGATAATGCAAAAATATATAGAAATATAACTGACGTGAAAGATGTACAGTGTTTGCAAAGGGTTATTGACAAGATTATTAAATGGTGTGATGAATGGTTACTACCCTTAAACGTTGATAAATGTAAAGGTATGACGTTGACGTCAAACATTACTAAAGACACATCGTATAATGTTAATGTTAAAGAAAGTATACATAATAAACAAAAGGTCGATTGCATCAAAGATCTTGGAATATTGATTGATTAACAATTAACATTTAAAAATCACATTCAAGATAAAATTAATAAAGCTTACAGTATGATTGGTTTACTTCAAAAAAATTTATCAATATGGATTGTAAAACTTTTATTTTACTATACAAAGCATTAGTTCGTCCTCATGTTGAATATGCAAATTCTGTCTGGTCACCTTATAAAAAAAGTGATATAGAACAGATAGAAAAAAATTCAGAAAAGAGCTACCAAACTCGTTATTACCTTACGAAAGTTGTCATACAAAGACCGTTTGATATCTTCAAAGTTGCATACACTAAAATACAGAAGATTGCGTGGTGACATGATTGAGGTTGTTAAGATTGTGATGAAAAAGTGACGCACCTACATTACAGTTCAATAAGACTTCAGTAACTAGAGGTAACAAATTTAAATTGCACAACCAAACATTTACTCACAATGTCAAAAAACATTTTTTTCTCAGCACGTATTGTGAATATCTGGAATAGTTTACCTAATTAGGTAGTTGATGTACAGTCTATTGATTTGTTTAAAGTGCGGCTTGACAGATTTTGGGCACAACAAAAAGTTATGTATGATTGGACAGCTGAATTAGCCGGAACGGGAGATAGATCGGAGTATGTCGAAAAAAGTGATTAGATTATTAGTATAATTTATTATATCGTGATACGGTTATAGAGGGACTTTTAGTGCCTGCATCCGTTTATCTACATTACTGATTACTGATTTGTCTTTTTCCACAACATCACAAAATTATTAGGCCTATTACGGTTCCAAACTCGGCGATACGACATTAGATGTTAAACATGTAATGCGACTATATATATTTACACAGATACGCACAGATCGAGCTATATAAAGACCTAGAGACTAGACATAAAGCGCAGTGCGTAAGGCCAAGCTAATGAATTTATTGTTAAATCTCCTGAACAACTGTTAATGATTAAGGTAACATTTTTATGCTAGACTGCATTTTTTCATTTACTCTAATGTTCACTTTATTGGACCTATGTATAGTTGCCTTGGACTTTATTGCTATAAATTCTTCAAACAAAATCGAATATAATGTTTACCCAAAATGTGAGTAGTTAGCGGCCTTAGCATATGCGACGACAAACGTTACCTGAGCAAAACCAATACAGGTAGCCAAGGTATTGCCTTGGCTCGTGATTGGCTGTACGCTATTGATAAGACCTATGGCTTACGTGGTGGCTCAAGAAACGATGTCACTTTGTTATGCGGCTTGTAACTTATGAAATATTTAATAAATCGGCACCAAATTTGGCACACGTCTACTCTATTTCATCCTTAGCATTACGTCGTAGTTATTGAAAAGAACTTTTAGAAAATAAAGTAACGCCATCTATCGATCGAATGACAGTAATCTAACAAGCGCTTGTAGATTTTCAGTCGAAATGCGCCAAACAGACGACCGTAAATGTCTATCTCCCAATTTCGCACGGGTTTTTGTAAACGAGCAGAACGCTTTTATGACTGCAGATGAGCTTTTGCACAATTTCGGCGTGCGAATTAATTACGGACGGCCGCGTCTTTTCACACATTCTGTCACGCCGGTGGAATTAAGGTCCCTAATTTTTTTCATCAGTCTGTCCAAAGCCTGTTTTGGCCCAATTTTTTTTCGATAAACTTTCTCAACAAAGTTTAACAAACGTTGTAAGCAGACATTTTTTGACGTAAAGCATTAATCACTGATCGAGTGATCGTCGTTCTTATAGCATGCAAAACAAAATTATTCAAACATCGTCACTTATTTAAGCCTATTGTGTTATTTTCATACGCCATAGACGACGCCACTTTGTTTTCCAAGATAAATTTTAAATGTTAAGAACGAAATAGCTTTGATTTGTGCCAAATTTGGTGCCGATTTACAAGCCATAAAACAAAGTGGCCTCGTTTTTGAGCCAACATGTACTAGCGGTAAGTTTGGTAATAATTGATTTTTTTTCCATATTCCCCATAGTTATTTCAAACCCCCTACCTGTTTCAAACCCCCCTTGTTGCTTCAACCCCCTGGCCCTTGTGCGGCACCGTAGTTTGGGCTTGCATCTTTAGAGATGTCAAAGTAACAAACTGCAAAAACGTCGCTGACATCATGATTATGACAACACAAATGTAGGCTGTGTTGCTATGACAACAATAATTTGTTATATGCGAAGATGCGACTGTAACATAATATAATTGCATGTCAGAATGAACGCATCAAAGCATCCAATAGGCCTAATTATTGTTACAAAGACGAAGACCGTTAAAGCATTAATTCTGCGCTCGAGTCTGTCAACCGAAGTAAAGGCAGAAAAGTGATCAGCAAAGCGCAGCCGCTGTTCAGTTGAATAACTGTTACTACACCAGATAACTGCCGAAAGCAAGCTCCACCGACAGGATCGCGTAACGCTGGTTAATTAGCATCTCATAGCGGTGAAAAAATGCCACGTATTAATCGTTTGCATTTATCGACGAAACCAGATTCTGCTGTTAAACCGAAGCCAATAGTTTATCCACGAAAAATACATGGTTCTAACCCTTTACCAGTTCGACCAGCCAAGCAGAAATTTTGCGTTTCACCTATACCTGCTGACGACGAAGATATGCAAAAATTTCAAAACAGAACGTCGTCAGATTCTGCACTTCGAGACTACGCTACTGTGCAGGTTGCAGCCAGTGAAGACGCGCGGCTGGTCGATGTCGTGGACAAGTCTGTGAACTCGTCGTTCATGTACGACGGCACACTGCAGACAGCCGTAGAAGTGCGATGTCAGAAGCCGAGCAAACTGACTTTGCAGCTGCCGAGCACACAGCTGCTGAAGCTACCTGACGATCTGCCGCAAGTCTGCCACAGAGTGCCTCATAAACAGCTGCTCGTCGAAATGACGGCTCTGATTAAACAACATCTGAGCAGGGTAGTTTTATAGTATATGTGTGCATGTCACTCACGTGTAGGCCTATATAATTATGTACTTAGCGGTCCATAAAATATAGCTCTCTTACTTTTATGCATTCATATAATAACCGATTGTCAAGATTTTTTCAAGATTCTTTACATAATTCTTTAGTCACATCAGTGGTAAACTTAAAATGCACCAACAGTCACATTCCCAACTGATTCTGAATTAGCTTAGTCGCCAGCCTTAGTATATACTGAAAATTACAATACAGCATATTCTGAATCCGACTAGATTTTAAAAAGTAGTGTATAGCAACGCATTTGGGATGTGATCGTGAAGTGAAATCTTTAATGATCATCTACTTGGAAATTTATTACCTAGTATTATTGGAAAATTTAGAGATACGTTATTATTAAAAGAAACTATAATTATGGCAAAAACTTGGGGGCTTATTTTTTAATATTAAGTCGCTCTGTAGTTTGAAACAGTACATTTAGCAGTAGAAGCTATACACTGTGTCTCAAAAAAACCGGACCCCTATTACGTTTTGAAATAACTCCAACAAACTGTGCCTAATAATGATGATGATTAGCTGAGAAAATCGTCAAAAGGTACTCAATATCGTAGTATGTTACGGGCTTACGATATTTCATAAAACAGGTTACCAGCTTAGGTTATTTCCATGAACTGAAGCAGCGCTTGGTGGAGGTCTGGTCCGGCCTACGGCAGACCGTTGTCGATGACGCAATCGACGAATGGAGAAGACATCTCCCGGCCTGTGTTCGAGTAAAGGGACAGCACTTTGAACATCTGCTGTAACTTCTGACTATGATGTTGCTAATCAACAGTTCGTTCAACTTCAAACGTTGGCGTTATAACATTTAATG
>Ga0056128_1008770_pt1 | contig 12730 bp, 6 predicted proteins | sample WorMetLIZISLAND2_FD_71113 | JGI IMG/M metagenome (GOLD analysis project Ga0056128, IMG submission 71113) | Marine gutless worms symbiont microbial communities from Max Planck institute for Marine Microbiology, Germany - Olavius geniculatus... ...
GCTAAGCTTACTTACTTATTCGCAGTAGTGCCTTGTGACGTCATTGTTACGTCATATTGTGTTTATTTACTTTGTTTACCAGTAATAATTTTTAGAATAAATCGTTTGATATGGGCAGAAAAACAAAAAACTGAACTCCAATATTAGCAGTAGTGTTTGTTTTGCTAGGTAATGTGGTCACACAATAAATGTGTGGTGGGCGGAAGAACTTCACGTTTACGCTAGGGAAGCCAACCCCAGGACCCCGGACAGGTTGTCCCCGGACTTTTACCCCGGGGACGGATAGCAGATCCCCGACCACCCCGGCACTATCTTTCTGCCTAGCAGCCAGCCGTGCTGCCTTTATTGTGAGCACTAAACAGAGCCACTGTGACACAGCTGAAACGTGGACTGCACTGCAAAGCAGCACGGCCCTCGGTTGTTAGATACCGAGGTCCGTGACTGCAGTCACTCTAGCAGCTGCTGAGACGGGTCCTGCAGTGCAGGTAATATCTGAGTTTGCTGCTTGTTGCCCCCAGAGTGCTGTTGAGTCACCTGCCTGGTGACTCAACAGCATGGCTTGGGCAGCATCCACAGACTGCCTGCTGTTAGTAGGCCTGCTAGTGCAGAGACAGTGCCAGTGCCCAATTAACTAAGATTTTTAGGCTAGTGCTTCATGGCGAGCAGCGAAGAGAATAACTGCTAACTTAGGCCTACAGTACAGACTATTTTTCGTCAGTGACACTGAGCTCAGAATTGCTTAAACATTTGCAGTTTTCGAAACTTGGCAGACAGGACTTTTGAAGAATTAAATTTCTAGCCTTTCGTGTAGGCTAATCAGTTCTGCAGGCCAGCCGCCTGGCCTCTAGAACTGATTAGCCTACACAACAGGCGAAGCACATTAGCATACAGTTCGTCCCCGGGGCCCCGGGGATAAACATTTTTCATCCCTGTTTCCCCGGGGACGAAATTTATGCCCGGGGTTGGCTTCCCTAGTTTACGTGCCATAAATTTCTGCTTGTAACAGTGAAAGAATGGTTAAAATCGGTGCTGAATTACAAAAGATATCCCAAAAATAAAACTGGGTATCCGTTTTTTTGAAACACCCTGTATAGTATCTTAAGATAGACTACTATGGCTAAAATGCCCAGTCAAAAAAAACACCAAAAAAGAACATGGTGCAATGGTAAATAGAATAAACATATAAGATATCAACAATAGCAATAGCTACGTGACTAGGTTGTGAACGAAAGTTGATGAAAGTCTTGGGGTCACACTGAGAAACAGATAAAACTGCAAGAGTTGAAATCGTCAGTAAAATTTGATGGTAACTGGTCATACTTGTGTTCATCAAGGGCATCTATCTCCCAACAACCAAGGTGCTATTCCACCTTCCTTTGACCATCAACTGTGTTCCTCAGTTTTCCCATGCCTGCTTTTCAGTCCATCTTTTCCCCCCTGCTGTACTTTCCCTAATCCTTTCTTCCCTCCACTCCCCTCTTGCTGCAAAATGACCCCCTCGAAATCAGCTAGTGGGACTAGAGAGTGCGGTGAGCTTCCATGGAGTGTCCTTGATGATGACGACGACACTGTATTTGGAGAGGGGAAACATTAATTTGATGGAAATTGTCATAATTTCCAGTCAGTTTTGCACATTAAGCTCCCAACCCCCCCCCCAAAAAGAACATTGCCCATGGCATAATTTGGTGCCATCGGAAAATAGCGATAGATGCCTGTCCCGTGTTCATGTGATTAGGCGAGACCAGCGGCAGGTAGACTTATTATTGCGGTCACCTGGGACATAGCCTGTGGTTTGCCCACCCTTGGATTAGGGTAAAGTTGGCTGTGCCCCACGCAGAGTATAGGTGGGTTGCTCATTTCCCGGTCGTGGCCAATAAACCTGTGTAGGCAGATAGACTTTAATGCTTGGTTGGTGTAATGCCGTTACCTTCCCAGCCAAAAAAGCATCACCGCCCTTTGAATGGTATCAAATTATACTGCTTAGTGACAAGGGCACGTGTGCGTAAACAACTTGCCCAGGATAGTTACAAGTTTATTTACCGTATTTATTTATTATACCCTTCAAACCCGAGCTCTGTCAATCAATCTAAGTGTCGCAAAGTCATGGATCCCGGCAGTGGATCGGATGGCAGTCCAGCTGGCAACCTTTTGTTCGCGAATCCAATGCCCTAACCACTGAGCCACAAAGACACCGGATCAGACGATGGAAATGAGCTGGCCGTGTGTGAAGTGTGAAGTCGATTCGGCTGCTGATAAGTCGGTCAGTGAGCGGTGCTGGGTGACGATGCTATCATCCATCACTGCAGTCATGCCACCAGTCCCGGCGACCGAACCTCTCCGCCGCCCCTGCATTGCAGCGACGTCTTGGTCTTCTGTAGTCATCAGAGCCACGCCCGGCTGGATGCTATCTACATCATGGAGTGTATCGGTGGTGGACCGATGAGGCACCAGCTCGATAGACTGAGTCACTGCGCCACTGGCCGGTGTCTCGGTGGGGGGCTGGGCGACAGACCGGCCATGGCCTGCTAGCAGAGCAAAGCCGAGTCCAGCGATAAGACACAGTACGGCCGAAGTGTACCACATCAGGTGCCACTGTCCATCCACCGCCTGTCAAACAGCGCAAGTCAACATAATATAAAAAAAAATAAAGATATAAATAATATCATTTATCACATGATTTGGGCAAAATCTTGCAATGGCAGCACCATGATCGCAGCAGCGTAAACATTGACATGGGTATTAATTATTATTACCATTAAACTGTTTTGCACAAAATATGTCAACAATTCGGAATAAAGAACTAGAAGGGCTCAGGTATAATTATTTTTATGATGGACTGTCTTTGTGATTTGATTAATGCTTGAGCATTGTCATTTTGATTTATTAATTGCACTGTCACTTGCTGACAAAGGTTTATGTTAGAGATGGTAACGATTAAATATTTTTAATAGTTAATTTTCTGAAAATTAACAATTTTGATTAAAAGCTAACAGTGTTAATTGCTAAACAAAAAACATTTTGTTGTCTAGCAAATTTTTTACTTATTAAGCTATAAGTTTTCACAGATGCACTGAAGCACAGTAATTTGTTGATTGTTGCATCATTGTAAAATCATTACTTTATCAGAAAAAAAAACTGATGACTGAGATGACTTCAGGCACTTGTCATAATGTCACTATATCTATACGATGCTTATAATGATGTGACTTTAATCAAAATTTGAACGATTAACACATTAATAATTATTGCAAAATTTTTTAACAATCGATCGCTTATCTCCACAGCTCTATTTTACACATAATCCAAAGACTTCTTGCCCAATAAGACAAAAACAAGAAGAAGAACCGACCAACTGTGCAGTGCGGTGGACAGCAAAGCTGGCGGTAAATTTTACGACGTTGGCGACCAGGGATGACAACGCACCCACGATGGGAGCGTTCCGTCTAGACAACTCCAATGGCATCGCCATCACAGCCAGATACTGCAGTCCTTGGCAACCAGTTGCTATGGTAACACAGACTAGCAACAGGTTGCTGCGGATGCAGTCAATAATGCAAAGAATAACTAAACCACCAGCAACAGCCAGCGAACCTGAACATTGCATAGAACAGTTAACAACAGTAAACTTATTAAAAGATTAAACTATTGCAACACTTTACAGCTTATGATTTAAAACTATTACCAAATGTCTGAGCAATTTTTTTGGCTAAAATGTTAACATATTCTTCATATAAATGTTTGATTCTAAGCACGTGTTGCCATGCATTACATCACAGTACTAGCAAATAACGCAACAATCAAATAATTAACACAATAATTGAATAAATTAAACAGTCAGCATGGTCAGACGTCAAGCTCTGACTACCTATGCCTACTGGAACATTGGCCTTTGGAACTCCCCACCTCAACCCCAGCCAGACAGGCCAGTTCTTGATTTACCTACCCCAGAGGGATGGAAGGCTGAGTTGGACTTGGTGGTTGGTTATATGCCAAGATGATTTACCTGTCTGATAGCGACCCAACTGGGAGTCGCAGAGGCGTCTACGTCCATTGAGGACTACGCTCAGAGTGTATAACTTATCTCAAGGGGGCAACTTCTAAGACTTCAGAACAGGCAGTCATTGTTCCACCAGTACTTGACCAGAAGTCTTTTGCAAGGCTAAAATTGCACCAAATTCATTTTTCCCATTACCACTTCATTCGATGCCACAGCCTTTTCCCCCTTTAGAAAATTTTCTGCTGGCCCCATGAGTAAGGATGCCATCATCCGTCATCAGGGGCAATGCAGCAGTTGACTAAGCTTGATGTGGGAGGGGTTTGAGTCAAAGTGGAGGCAGTTTGGGGGAGGGGGCTTGCGTAGTGTGTCCAAGGAGGGATAGACGCCCCTGAAGAGTCGAACCAATGACCTAGAGATCATAAGTCCAATATTCTAACCATAACTCCACCAAGCCACCATCACACATAATAATGTGTCTATAAGTAAGTAAGTACCAATTTATATAGCGCCAAAATCTCAGAAGAGAATGAGGCCACATCATGGCATCTCTGTATTACACCGTGTCTTAATAAAAAACATGCCACTTTTATTTTTTGAATAACTTGGTGAAATGTTGGCCGACTTCAATACTTTTTGGTAATGAACATCACAAAGGAACTTGACACAAGCGACTATAGTTTAGTCCACCTCACCTTATAACTCTCTTTACACTACCTTGTAAAATGCAGAAATCGTAGTTTGGCCGTTTACAACAATGAATTCATATCGGGGAGCGCATGCGTTGGCTTTGAAAATGACAAAGACCACAAAATCATTAAAAATCTGTTACATATTTAACGGTAATCATATTTATTTTAAAATTGTGCGTTGCCGAAAAGAAATGGTGCATCAACAGTGAGTGAGCCACTTTGGGTTGCACGTTATTGAACGTGCTGTTGTTGAGTCTTGTCAAAGTCCAGTGCTTGGATTTGTGCTGGGGGAAGACATTTTGAGCACATGCTGTTATAAAAATGATGTAATGTAACACGCAAGACTTTCTGAGAGATAATAACTGTTACTCGTGTTTGTCGTCATTTAATTAATCATTTCTGAGCCAACACATGCACGACCTAGCATAAATTCATTGTTGTAAATGGCCAAACAACGACATGATTTTTACAAGGTAGTCTAGCAACAGTATTAAGGTGAGGTGGGATAAACTGCACTCGCTTAACGTCAAGTTTATTTTCGTGATGTTGCATGCCAAAAACTGTTAAAATTGGCCAATGTTTCACGGAGTTATTCACAAAATGAAAATTGCACGTTTTTTTATTGAGACACGAAGTATGAGCCTATGAATGAGGGCTGCCCTGACAGGTGTTTTGATATGATATGACAAGCAGGATGTCCAGAATTTTGGGTGAAAAAAATCAAGAACTTTTCAAGGACTTACAAGTACCTTTTTCAGACCTATTCCTGCGATATTTATCATACCATGTCACGTTAGACATTTATAGCATCATCTGAAAAAAACTTTCACATCATGATCACAATAATTCTGAACAACTGAAATTCAACAACATTCAAGACCGTCTGTCGCCCAATTCCAAAACTTCCAAGACCCAATTTTGCTTTCAAGAACTTTGCAGGGCCTAAAAAAGGAAATTTTTTTCCAAAAACCTGACAACACCCTGGATATGATATTATATGATAATATGGTATGATCTTGCAACAAGAGAGAACTGCACTGTCATAAGACCAACCCAGAGCTGTAAGTAACCGCCGAGTGGTGACAATTCGCCGCGGTCGAGAGCTAATGTAGGCATCCGAGACGACGGCACCGAAGAGAATGAATAGAAGAAATGAACAGAGAGGAGCTGTGGTAAAGTAGCTGCTCTATACACACACACACACACACACACATAACCACTTCATCACAATTTTATCACAGCAGACATCACAATATTAGCAACATCGACGAGCTTGTCACAGCCTTTCTGATTTTCTCGTGCCATACAAACCGATTCTCGGCAAAATTTTGAAATTTTTTGGCAGTCACAACCTGCTGCCTAACTGCCCAAATTTCAGCCTGTTGGCAAAATTTTCTTGTCGTTAAAAAATTCTTTTCAAAAAGTACAAAATATATTGTCTGGAGCTGAAAATCCCCATTTTTGAAAAAAATGTGTGAGAAAAAGAACATGCATATCTCCTATGCTAAAAATTTGCAGCTTTTTGCAAGTGAGACAGTAGCATGACGGGTGATTGATGTCTACAGTGGCATCAATTGCCAGGTACAATTCAGTCACGCAAGCCCTATATTGATGCAACATTCTTGTAGGGCCCACAGTTTTCCGCGGGCTGCGGAATCTCAAGCCGAGCCGCGGAATTTGCCACGGAATTTTGCAAAAGTTAAAAAATGACCGATGATTAGTATGATCGTCAGCTTGATAACATAATTAGACTAACTATATCACAGAAAAAAAATCAAACTAAACTGCGTAAAACTGCGTCCCTACTAATAATTACCATCGTAGTACGGAACAATCGTAAATAAACACAATGTGACTAATTGACAAATTGCACTTTTGAAAAGAAAAAAAATCTATAATTTTCTTTGTATGTTGCCAGCATAACTGAGCACTGTGCCAGCCTCCAAAAGTGAAGTTTTTTTAACAGAATAAAGCTTAGTTTACGCACAAACGGAAGGCCACGGTAAGCCGCAGAATTTGGACAATTTTGCCGTGGTTAGCCGTGAAATTTTGCAAACTGGCCCGTGGAATTTTGCGAAATTTTTCACACAAAACTGGGCCCTAGCTATGAGGAAGTGAAACTTGCATTCTAAGATCCAACTGGTGTTATGGTGAAAATTGTTAAATCATACGCAGCTGCAGCAGTTACAAATATGAACGTTTATTTCGCCACTTGAGCAAAGACAAAAGCAGTGAAAACAATAGACAAAGAAAAAAAGAAACAAATATCAGTACAAAAATACGTTTGTAAACAACAGACTTAATACAACGAAATGAATACCCTGTGAAGTCAGTACAGTTCAGCTTCTCACAACTACAAATACTTCTAAATTCACTGGTTATAATAAATCTATTATCATCATTCATCAGTAGTATTCTGTCTAACTTACGACGTAGTGATGCAGGCTGACGTGTGATACGTCGTGAAGGTAGAGCGGACTGGCAGTGATAAGTAAGTAAAGGCACCATTCTGCCGAGACATGGCTGAATGTCATCACCCAGAATGCAGCAGTGCCAACCACTGCCAACACGGAACCGCTGCCCTCCTACAAAACAATATAATTATAAAAGTAAGAAAGTAAAATAAGTGAATAAATTAAGTGCACAATGTCGATGAAAAAACTGCAGAATCTGAGGCACAAAGTGTGGGGTGGGGACAAAAATGGCCTGAAAAATAGGTTATAGAAGTAAACTTTAAGTTGGTGATGAAAAGTTGAAAACAGAAGAACTATGAATGTCCACAGAAAGGGTATTCCAAATGGTACAAGCAGTTACTGTAAAGCTACAAGAACTAAAACTTGTGCAGACAGTGCCAGACATGAAGGACAGTAAGTAAATATGCAGCATAACGTGCTGCGTTTAACACACGCGCCACATAAAAACATGATAACTATCTCAGTACGTCAACTCAGTCTGGCCATCCTTCTGTGGGTACCAGCAAAAGCTGTGGCATAAACAGACACGCCAAGCAATGCACTAGCCTCATATCCATTGTCTGGCAGTGTAAGCCGGTGTCTCGCTGAGGGCTAAGGAAATGGTGATCAGTGCCGACCTATGGGACTTATGTCTAAGGAAAGACTTACACTTTTTGAACATTTGGATTAACTGGATTACAGCAATGGTTTTTCTGTCTGGGGTATATGGCCAGATGTATCAACCTTGATTGTGCTGCAATTACCCGTCGTGCATCGACGTTGTCAAGGCACTTGCTGATCATCTGCCTCTCCGCCTCCGTGATGCGAGGACTTCTCTCTGGACAGCTGGATACCAACGTCATCCACAGGATAAACCAGACGACACCCAGCAAACCTGTTAGCACATAGGTGGCTGAGTGAGTTACTTCACCATCCTATGTCTAAGTAGGGGGGTCAAAACGACCCCCTTCTGCGGTTTTTTAAAGAATTATTTTTTTTATCTAGCGCCGATACTACCAATATAATTTGCGTATTTGTTTCTATGCATAAATGGCATTTTCTGACATATTACACACTAACTTATTCTTGACGGGTCAGGTTTTTCAAGTCCTGGAATATATCGGATAATACCGATAAAATAGCTCTCTGGTATTGCTGTTGATGCTGAAAATTATAATTAACGGCATTTTTCTGAGTTTTCGTATTTATTTGTTGTTTATCTGATTAGATGCGTTTCTGCAATAAAAATACTTAAAATATATTTTAACTTTAGATACATAACAAAAACAGTTAATTTTAACCTTACGCACTATAAAAATCAATGTTTTATTTATTTACTTACTTACTTTCTTACAACAAATTTATAGCAGACAGTTCTGACGTCCTTTTCTACGAGAAATTTGAGCTAATGCTCACGAGATGCGCAGAAGCCTATAGCAGTTCAGGTTCAGTAGTTTAGCTGAAAATTGGGGGTGTTTACACTAAGTTAATATACAAATACCAAATTCTCTACCTAGATCGTATAACGATAGTAGCGTGGCACCATTTTGTGAATGATATAGACTTATGTTGCAGCCCGAAATCTCCAAAAAATCCATAAAACCCCCTCCTATTAGTGATTAATAGTAACCTAGGCTCTATCTTGCACCGTTACCGAGATACAGCGATTTATTGGCCAAAAATTGCAAATTTTGCCCACCCCCTCTCATTTAGCACCCTCGTTCAGGGTGACCCCCTTTGAATTTATGGAAAAGCTTTACGGTTCCTGAAACTAGAGTCTTCCAGGCAGCCGACAGTGAAGACTTGGTGATCCTAGCTTGCATCATTTTTGACTGATCCACCTGTGTGACAGACAGATAGACAGACAGACAGAATTGCGATGGCTAAAACGCACTGAAAGCAGTAGCTGCTTTCGCGCGTAAAAATCTATTCGAGTGATGTATAAAATGCCGCAAAAATATCAAGCAAATTGCAACTGTTGGTAGGGGGATTGAATCAACCCCCTCTTAGGCTGGGAAGGCTGCCAAACAAGCTTAAGCATAGAAGGGTTAACACAATACTAGCACACAAGGGGCCATGTCGTGCTAGACAGATGGAAGCGTTGTGGGTTACATAGCTACATGGCACCTGGAAGTTGCCATTTTCCGACACCGGATATATAGACTGGTTGCTCAGAATTTCAATCCTGCCTCTAGATTCTGCCAAAAAACAAGAAAATTTTAAACTCCAAATTTAGTATTTAAAAAAGCCCTAAGCAACTGCCCCCTGTCCTCCCTGTCACAATGCCACTGGTGCCAGAACACTGATGTTAACAGCAATGGATCAGATAGATGAAACCACTGCGCAAAATCAATCCTAACATGCTCCAGTAATAAAGCCGAAGAAAGCAGCTAGAAATCTGATAAAGGTGCAGAAACAAATATCAAACACTGTCTAACAGCCAACCTCAACTCGTTTTAAGTAAGTAAGTGCCAATTTATATAGTGCCAAAATCTCACAAAAGAATCGAGGCTCATATCGACGAGTAAGCTAAATTACTATCACATTTGCACAGCCCTCGGGGTGGCTTTGTAGCATGTTATATAATGATCTAAAAGTCAACTCCTTGTCCGGCTGCTATCAAGCTGAAATCAAAATTCAAACGCAAAATTCAGATACTGCCAACAATTGTTTACAGTTTACAAACGGTACAAAAGTCAACAAAGCATGGTAAAAAGTCAATTTAGAATCCTAGCAAAGCATGGTAAAAAGTCAATTTAGAATCCTAGCACACAGAATCAACATCACGCTAACAAAAAAGATACACTACCTAATCCATAGAGTAAAGCAGACGTTCCATATAACCAACCATGAAAACAGATGACGTGTCGCATAGATGTGGACAACAGCAGACCAAGAGGCATGCCTATATACAACATTAATAAGTTTATGTTTTCTAACACTCAATAACTGCACAAATATTGATTACAAATATGCACGCTATGTTGTTTAATGAGTCCACTTATTCAGAATTACACCAATTTTATTTAACGTAAAACTGCTAATACAAGCCGGGTCTCATAGAGTAGCTGGGTTTCTAATACAAGCCAGGGGTCTGAGACTGATGTTTTAATAGAAGCCAGGTCTCAAATAAAAGCCAGGTCCCTAATATAAACCGGGTCTCCAATATAAGCTGGACATGCAAGTCGTTGCTGTTGCAGTGTACTAGTAGTTGCAGCAGTAGTAGTGATTAGTTGTATGTGCAGTAGTCTTATGCACTCGCTCTAAATTTTATTGTAATAATAGTATTTTGCACACTATCCATGGCAGAAGTGTATTACCCTGGTATGCCAGGTTGACAATGTTTTAATAAAAGCCGAGTCTCAAATACAAGCTGGGAGTCTAAGTCAATAATTCTAATAAAAGCTGGAGGCTTCTATCAAAGATGTGCAGGCTGCGGACACGTCAGTCCGCGGATCCAGATCCGCAGGATTTTTTGCGAACACTGACGACCCGAATCTTGTTCCGTGACAAAATTTGCGGATGCGGACTGATGCGGATCCTGTTTTGTGAAGAGTGTATTTTTTCCTAATAAAATTTAAAAACAGATAGAAGTGGTGTGTGTTGAAACGTGCATAGCACGGTAGCACTGGTACCGGTAAATTGTAATCCTAGGCATGTAGTGGCCTACCTTACGTATTAATGACTAGAGGCAGGCATGTTCAGTGCAGATGCGGATGGATGTGGATGCAATATTTCTCTCTTGTTGCGGATGCGGACTGACAGCGGATCCTTGGTCAAAATCTGTGGACTGATGCGGACTCAAAAATTTAAAAATCAGCACATCTCTGGCTTCTATTAGCAGTTTTACAGTATGGGAATTATAGTACTTCAGCTTCACAGATAATTCTCAGCATTATGGCAAAATGTCTGGATGCATAATTCTGTATATTTTCCATATTTTTATTGTGTTTCTCTTATGCAAAAGCAGGGCTCAAAGTGAGAAAAAAATAAGTGCTACTATGGTTGCTGTGTCTTCCTTCTTTTCCTCTACAAAGCATACTGGTATAACTTTTCTCAGAAAAGAAGTGCTGGTATGGTTTCCAGGAGGCCAAGGAAGTGATGGTATGCCATACCGGTCCATACTGTCACACTTCGAGCCCTGTCCAAAAGGCATCTGACAGAACTATGCCTTGCAGGGTTGTCAGATTAGACATAACAGCACCAATCAGACACTTTTCAATCAAGCTCTAATCAATGAGTGGGATCATCTGCCAGAGAATGTTGTAGCAGCAGACTCGGTCGAGTCATTCAAATGTAAAATGTACAAAAGGACTGAAGACTACACATACGTTAATAATAATAACCAATACATTTGATAATGTAACAGCAAGTAATAGAAAATAAGAATGGCAATAAAATGGTGGAACAAATTAAGTGAAGCTGACCAGAGAATGTGATGGCAAGAAGTCGAGTGCGTTCCCCAGGTGGCGCCCAGTTCTGCCACACTGAGAGTAAACTCGGATACGTTGCACCCTGCACAATAAACAATCACATAGTTCCATTCATAATTCTTCAAAACAAATAAACAAAACCTATCACACCTATCAACTTGATCTTACAGCTACATTTGATACTATTGACATCAGCACCTTGCTCTGCCCTCTCCACTATTCCTTTGGTATATCTCGACCAGCAATGAACTGGATTTCATCATACGTTGTTGGCAGAACACAGTTCGTGCATGTTGGACAGGAACAGTCGCCCAGAGCTGACTGCAAATACGGAATTCCCCAATGCTCTGTTCTTGGGCCGCTGTTATTCACCTTGTACATATCACCTGTTGCCAGCGTAATCAGTTCATTCGGGATTGACCATGCACAGTAAGCTGATGACACACAGTTGTACGTGGCACTGAAAGATGGAAGCTTGCCAACTTTAACACAGTGCATCCAAGCACTTCACCACTGGCTGGATTGTAACGGACTGTGCCTGAATCCCGAAAAGACTGAAGCAGTTGTACTTGGCACGACCTCACGTCAGCGGGCTGGGCAGCAGATCGACACACTCGATACTGGAATGGTCCACATCGACATCTGACTGTGTCAAGAGTCTTGGTGTTCTCATTGACAGTACAATCTCCTTCAACCAGCATGTAAACAAAATTTGCAAGTCGTCATATTATCATATCAAAGCTCTTCGTCATATACGTAAACTGTTATCTGATGACGCTGCTAGGACCGTCGCTTGTGCCATGGTTGCCGGAAGACTCGACTACTGCAATGCAGTCCTATGTGGTTCTTCGTCCACGAACATCGCCAAACTCCAGCGTGTCCAAAATACACTAGCCAGGGTGGTCTCAAAAACGCATCAGTGTGATCATATCACTCTGGTACTCGCCGACCTACAGTGGCTTCCTGTTAGTTACAGGATTGAATACAAAATCGCATTGCTCACTTACAAAGCCCCGACAATTCAGCAACCGCAGTATATGTCAGAACTCATTCGTCTCTACGAGACTCCAAGACAGCTACGACCTCGCGGTGCCAACATCCTGCAGTACAGTCCAGCAGTTCTCAACTTTTCTAGGAGTGCTTTCTGCCATGCTTCAC
>Ga0056128_1008771_pt1 | contig 12729 bp, 4 predicted proteins | sample WorMetLIZISLAND2_FD_71113 | JGI IMG/M metagenome (GOLD analysis project Ga0056128, IMG submission 71113) | Marine gutless worms symbiont microbial communities from Max Planck institute for Marine Microbiology, Germany - Olavius geniculatus... ...
TTGCACAAAACTGCGACATACCTTTCAATAAGTTCATTCTTTCGTCCAGACAAACGTGCTTTTCTTTTCCTCAACTCTGTTTTTAGTTCTGCGATCGTAAATTCCCCGTATTTTAAATCCGCCATGCGCTCAAAGCAGCACTTGTTTACATAGCAACGTGCACCGGAAGTCTCAAGACACACATGCGCCACCTAGCGACTGCAGCGCCGAGGTTCCTCATTGTATTTTTAACTGCTTGTGTGTAATAGGCCCACTCGACAAAGTTTGAAGCTGATTCGGAATAACAAAACGACAATGTATGCTTTGAATTATTGTCGGCTATTATCAACAGCCATTGATGGTGAACGAATGTGAAGCATAGCCAGCTTCGAAAGCAAACTTCTTCAATAATTTTGTCAAGATTCTGTTTTCTTGTGTGCATATAAACTTGTGTTCTAGTGAAAATAAAGTGTTGGTAATTTTGCTAAAGTGTTTTATGTGTTGTGTTGCGGTTTGGTGTCAGGTGTGGTCACTGTAAGAAGCTTGCACCAGAGTTTGAGAAAGCCGCCACCATTCTCAAAAATAATGATCCCCCAGTTATATTGGCCGAGGTGAATATTAATAAAGAGTTTGCAGATATAATTTCCAAGCTAATAAATTGTTGCCAGATTTGCATTTTTTGGTCAGGTAAAATTAACATTGCCAATTTATAGTTCTGCTTTTGATTACCGATATTTACTTGCATTATTGACACTGGTTTTGAAATGTTAGATCTGTTTTGTGTTGTGTGTAGGCATCAACAAACAACAATTTATTAACAGCATAATGTTTAAAATTAAATCAATTCACAGAAGCTAAACACTGCAGAAATTAACTTTTGGGGATTTTGCAGTTTTATGGCATTTTCTGTTGCATCTTAAGATAGCCATGCAGAGTATGTTTATCACTGAATTAGAATTTTTAATGGCATAGTTAATTTGTTAACATGTTTTTCTGTTAATTAAAAAATTGGGGCAGGGCACAATGTGAGATCACCTGGTGCCATTAGTCCAATAATTCCTGGAGTCTTGGTCCACTGCTGCTTATTTGCAAAGTTGTCTATTATAATTTTTACCAGTTGTAGCTGAAGAAATACTAATTCGAAATATTAGAACAAAATATGGTAGTTGATTAAATATTCTTTGCTAGTCGTGATGTAATGCTGACATCATAATGTGTCACAGGTACAAACTTCCTAGTCTCAACTGGTGCTGTCACTTGCTACCCTGCTTCGATGGTGAACTTAATCTGGTTCGCTAATAAAAAATGCTTATCGTTTCAGCACTGAGCAACATGGAAAGGTGAAATTGGGCGTCTTGTGTTGTGATCCAAAAACTCAACATCTTGCAAGCTCGGTGTGATAGTTCACTGTCTTGATCAAACATGTGAAAAACCAACTATCCCCACAGACACATAAATTTGATTGCTTTGCACGTTTTGTGGCTGCAACTGTAAAACTTCAAATATTTGACACCAACGAATCAGATTTTTTACCAATGAAGCAGGGTAGCAACTGGCAACACCAATTGGGATTAGCCTGTTTGTACCCATGACACATTATAATGTCAGCGTTACATAACAACTAGCAAAGAATATTTAATCAACTGCCATGTTTTGTTAAAACATTTCAAATTAGTATTTATTCAGCTACAACTAATAAAAATTTTATGCAAATTGCTCATTATTTGAGTGAATTATGAAAAAAACAAAAAAGGTTTTTTATGAAACACCATGTAGATACATTACATGTTGTGTGTCTTTAGGTTGACTGCACAGAGGCTGGGAAGGATATGTGTAGCAAGCATGGTGTCAGTGGTTATCCGACGTTGAAAGCCTTCAAACGAGGAGAGAAGGCATTTGACTACGAAGGTCCACGTGATGCTGGTAAGCCAGAAATGCTTTGCAGTTATCTTTATACAATGTTTGTGCATTTATTTTGATCAGCTGTGAGTGCTCATTACAGCTCTGACACTATTGGCTTCATGCCTTGGCACTCGGATTAGTATTTGGGCTGTGTCACTTATTTTCCATTATATTAATAATACTTCTGGATACTTAAATTTATTTTTCGTGCAGTTCGGCAACTTTGCCTTAGGTTGGGTCACCTAGTGTGAGTTTTTTTCCCACCCAGCAGCATTATAAAGCACAGATAATACAAGTTATGTAGCACTAATAAATCAAAATTTTTCATATTTTTTGATGTGTATTTTTGCTCATTGCATTGGCAGCATTTATTGTGTGAAACCATTTAGCCAATAGAAAAATTTACACCCTTAGAGTAGTCTCGAAGATTTTTCGTGTGGACACAGTGTAGTAAGCTGGATATGTAATGCACTGCAGTTATGCTTCTTAGCAGGTTTTGGATTGGACTTTCATAATAATTTTAAACTGTTGGTAGTTTGAATATCTTTTCAGCAGTGAAGGGATAAATGAAGAAGACGTGCGTACATTGTCTTTTTAATCATGTCGTTTATTGTGCATCGATGCTTTATTGGTAATTTATATGATAATTGCTATTATTACAGATGGTATTGTGAAAACCATGAAGAGCAAGGCAGGACCGAGCTCTAAGGAACTTGTAACAGTTGCCGATGCGGAGAAATTCCTGGCGAACACCGAACACTCCATTGTCGGTGAGTGAACTATTAATCTTTTCTTTTTGAGTATCCAGTCCATTGCAGATTTGTGCTTAAAGGAGGAGAATTTGACTGTTGCAGTTGACTAATCCAGCAAATTACTTCTTTACCTGTCTGAGCATTGGCATAAGAAAAAGTCGTATACTAGGTAATTAATTTTCTCCGTACATGGTGCTTGGTGTTATATTGGTATGACAGTTTCGTATCAGTATTGCACGGTGTTTTGACAAAATCCAGACTGAGAAAACCTGGCTTAGGTTTAGGAAATAAGGCTAAGGAGAGGGTTAGGGATTAGGGTTAGGAATAGGTATAGGGTTAGGTAAGGGTGAAGGTTAGGTTTATTGATAGAGATCATGGATTAGTAATAGGATAGGGGTCAGGGTAAGGTTTAGGGTTAGGATTCGTGTAGTGGGCTAGTTTTGACAGTCCGGGTTTTGACTGGGAACCGTATTGCACATCTTATAAGAAATGCATCCTTAGCACTTTGCTTTTATTGTTCATTCAACAAGAAGGCCATTTGGCCTGTAAATTTGGTTAATTTTATGGTCCAGCAGTTCTGTACATGCTTAATGGTCTGCTCTGGTTCAACTCTGAGGATAAATAATTTTGAATTTTGGAAGTTTTAGAAGAACAGACGTGGTCATTGAAAGTCTGAATCTATGTTCGAAAGTCCTTGAAAGTGCTTAAATTTGATTTTCTAAAACACCCTGACCGAACAAGTGATTTTCAGCAGATCAGTGTAATTATCCTATTGCATTGTTTCTCTCTATTGTGTAATGGTTTGTCTTCGTAAGTGTTGCCTGAGTGTGAGTTTTTGAATAATGCTTGAAGGTGTTAAATTGTCGAATGTAAACTGAACCTGATTATGCTTATAAAAATGCCGGTTTGATTTAATTCAGTTCTCTTTATATGTCCATTGTATGGTCCTTGAAAGTTCTTGAAAAATCTTTGAATTCGATTTTTGACAAATGAACAAGAACCATGTATGTCATTCTTGCTATATAGCTGATGACTAGCTGCACTATAGGGTGCGGCAAAAAAAGTAGCCCCCTAAAGTTTTTCGCTGTTTTCTCAGCAATCGTTTAGAATTTTAATTTGTAATTTTACACTTTTATTTACTAATACCTTTTAGATTTAATTGCCAAGTAAATTGTGATTCTGTTGAAAACGACAAATTTGTAAATTTCTTAACCTGACTGCCTACCAATTTTTCAGTGTTGAAAATGGAGCTACTTTTTTGCTGCACCATGTAGTATGCTTGTGCACTTGTACATGTACATGCATATCTTGGTGGTGTAATGGTAGCATGTTGGACTATTGATCTCAAGGTCGGTGGTTCAACTCCTGTCCGGTGCACTGTCAGATAACAACTCTGGGCAAGTTGTTTACACACATGTGCCTCTTTTCACTGAGCGGTGTAATTTGGTACCGGTGGCCAAAGGGCGGTGACGCTTTGCAGCTGGGAAGGTTACCATAGGTCTTGCATCGCACTGGCCATTCGTCACGGACTCAGTGGTCTATCCACCTACGGGCTGAACGGTAATAGAAAGGGAGATCAGCACCTCGCTTGTGCGGGGCTACTTTAGTGGTCGTGGCATCCTTTTCCTAATTGGCTTGTACAGTGTTAACTGTTGTATTTCCTCTCCTGTCTTCCAATAGACAACATTTTGAGACTGATGACTGCTTGGTGGTTAACCGGGAAGATTATTAGAACTGCCATTACCAATACAATCATAATTGGCAGTACTTACAATTATGGGTTCATGTTGTTTTTGTGTTTTGTGTTTTATAAAGGTTAAACTTTCTGTAAAGGTTAAACTTTTGTTCTGCTATTATGTGTATATGCAATTTTGCCTGAAAAGGCCATCCCCGGAACGACTTATACTGTGTCAGGCGGGACTTTAAACCCTACTCAATCACTCACTCAGTGTTGTACTTCGTCGTCGTGTGTTAACAGGTTTTTTCGAGGATTCAGAATCTCGTGCAAGCAAAGAGTTTCAGAAACTTGCAACTGCCCAGAGTGATGACTATCGCTTCGCTCACACATCTAGTGCTGACGTGCTGGACAAATACGGCTACAAAGAGTAGGCTGATAATTCGCTTTAATTAGTTGAATTGAGATTAATAACTTATTACAGTTAGTAAGAGGATTATTATCACTGATGATTTTGTATATTTTCCCTATGTTTTAAATACATTTTTGCTGCTGCTAGGCTTTTAAATAACATAAGCTATCGGTCCGTCACTGTGATACAATGCTATGCATCCATGGATTTTTACCTACCGGATAAGCTTTATCAGTACGAATAGAGCATTTTGGGACAAAGGTGAACTTGTTATTTTTTTACAGTCAGATGGTCAAAGCCGCAGCATTAGGTAATATACCATAAATATTAGAGCTGTCGAGGCATTAATTTTGTAAACACATTAATCATTGATGCGTTATTAATGCACACAGGCCTGTCTAGAGGGAGAGTAGGAGGGTAAGTTACCCTTGGCCCCTCAACGTTTGGTGGGCCTCGCCTGTAGAATATAGAAAGTTAGAAGCAAATTTTAAATGTATAATCAACAATAACTGATGTCATAGCTAGCGTAGAAATCTATTAGCCTGTCGTCGGAATAAAAAATATTCAGTTGCAGTAGTGATGAAACAGCAACTACATTTAGTTACTTCAATTTATTTGATTGTCAAATAACTGCGATTTTACGGAATATTGGAACTTTTGTTTCACAGAATTTATTAAATTAAAATAAATTTGCATATGTGCATTAATTTTTTTCATGCACATTAACTTTATAACGCATTAACTAATGCATTAATTTGACAGCTCTAATAAACATCTTTTCTTGGTTTGCCCAGGCTCAACCAGTAAAGCTTGGCAGTTGTCTATTTCTCATTTTCTAACCTGATTATGGCGCTTGAGTGAGAAAGTAATTTGCTGTATTTTGTATGATATATTGATATGTGTACAAGGGCCATCCAAAATGTTTGCGGCCTTGACATATTAACAGCAATATTTTCCACAGTCTATGCATCAGTGAAATGCACAGCTTTTGCTAACTCATATGAGTCTGCTGTGGATATGGCGTCATTGTAATTTTTGACGTCATACAGCATTAACCTGAAACAGCTGAGTATTAACTTAAGCAGCATTTGAATCAGGCCAGTAGTTGCATGAAATTTTTAAATATGCACAATTGTAATCGGCAGTTATTACAGTTTTAGGTTTAGGTCGTTTTTTTGTGTTTTGCAAACGCTCTTAACGGCTAAACTTTCTATAAAGGTTAAACTTTGTGTTCCATTATTATGTGTCTGTGCAATTTTGCCTGCGAAGGCCGTCTCTGAAATGACCTATACTGTGTCGGGCAGGACGTTAAACCCTACTCACTCAGTCACTTTTTCAGTCCGTTGTTGTCAAATATTTCGATGCCGGAAACTTTTTGAATGGTCCTCGTATCTAGATTTTGTGCGTAAATTGTCGCTTTTCTGACAAGATAAAATGCCATCAGTCACTGTGTGTGCTGTGTAGAACGGCTGTTATATTCCGACCCACTCAGCTGCAGACAAAGTTGGAACCCTCGCAGGTTGAGTTTGTCGGTGACTTTTCGCTGGGCAGCTTGAAAGAATGGGTCAGCAAAAACATGTAAGTTTCACTCCAGTCAGAATGAGAATTTACTTTTATACTGCACTTCAACTTTGCTGCATTTTTATCTCCGCCAATTGAGCATAGTGAACATCGGGGGAGATTAAGAGATTGGCCATTCTGTCCGTCGTTCCATCGTTCCTTCTGTGTACATGATGACTCATAATGGCAATGACGTCATTGCACCAAACCCTCTGCAAAGCGGCTTTTTTTTCTTCCTCCCTTTTTTGTTTTATCGTGTAGTTGTAGGTGTAGTAGTAGTAGTAGTAGTATTAGTAATGTTTAAATCACTTCACTTGGCGGAGATATGCACTTTATCGAGCGCCTTATAATCTTAAGTGAACATTATCAACTTTAACATCTGTAATGAATTAATGATAGATATAATCTCTATTGCACTGATTATCACCATTTATCTCAAGTTTCTTAACTTGACATGCTCCTTAACTTTGTACTTGCATGGGCAGTGGCACATTTATTTCTTCTGTATTAATTTGTCCATGTCTGTGTTTTATGTCTGTGTTTATTTCTCACAGAGCACCTTTCCTTCATGTTCTGAGAGGCATTGACTGTTAGCATATGTGTAGATTGTCTTTTTGAAAGAGCAGAATTTCAAGCCGAGCTACGGTGTTTGCTCATTTCCGCAGAATTTTGATATTTCCGCAGAATTTCACGGAATTTTGCAAAAATTGAGAAATAACCGGTCATCAGTACTGTGCAGTCGTTAGCATCACAATGTAACTAGCTTAAATAGACTAATTATAGACCTAATTAGTCAATACAGACTAACTGAAAGAATCAAAGTTCAAACTGAATGCTTAAAACTGTAAGCCCAGCTCTTCTAATAGTCATTGCGATACGGCACACGATCACAAATAAATACAATTTGACGTAACAGATTTCACTTTTAAAAAGAAAAAAAGATTCACAGTTTTCTTTGAATGTTGCTAACATAACTGAGCACAACGTCAGCTTTCAATAACTAAAGTTTTTTGACTGGATAGAGCTCAGTTTACTCACAAACATAAAGCCCTGGTGAGCCGCGGAATTTTGCAAAATGGTGCGCAGAATTTGGCAAAATTTGCCACGGAAATCTGTGGGCCCTAGTCATTATTTAGCTGAGGTGGAAGTTTCGTGCAGAATGTTTAATTGTATTGCCTGTTTTGTTTCGGTATAACTGCTCTGCGGTGCCATTGACCATTAGTTTCGTTATCAAAGATGAATTTCGTAAGATTGCTGTCTCAATGGTGCTTTGACATTTAAACCCATGGAAGCATTCAACCTGTATAATGCATTACTTCATTCAACTGTCTTCAAAAAGAATTCCTTTTCTTTTTGTGTTGCTACCAAGCCTGAGCTGTTACTGAAGGAAGTTGAACAGTTGAATCGACATAAAAGCTGATAAAGTGTATTGTCCAGTTGTGGTAATGTTGTACATATTGTGTGCTATAGACATGGACTGGCGGGACATAGGAACACTGGTAATGCTGATCAATTTAAAAACCCTCTGGTCGTTGTTTATTACAATGTTGACTACACGAAGAATCCTAAAGGCAGCAACTATTGGCGCAACAGGTTAATAATGAATTGCTTCACACTTTGTATGTGTCTTTATTTTGCCTGTCATTGCTGGTTAGAAACACGACTAGTATTTAGCTTTGAATTAAAAATGCTGCTCCAGCAATTCCTGAAAACGGCTTTAGAATATGCAGGTCGCTTCAGAAAAATTGGCTTATCAAAAGCGTTTGTAAAGTTTTGCATACGTTTCTGCTTAGGCAGTTTGTAAAATATTTTTTGATAGATTTTGGTAACTGCAGAAAATAAGCCCAGTTAACAGAAGTGTCATGCTGTATTACTGTATGTCATTTTGCTTTCTGGCTGCCTGATGTGTTCGTACGTGTGACTTTTTAAAGCAGAATCGCTATCGACTATTCTTATATAATTTCTCTGTAGCATGGTCTGTTATGTATGGTTAGCTTGTGTGCGTAGTATTCTGTTCATGCAACGTTGCCCACTGCTTAAACTGTTGACGGATTTATACACCATTTGGTCTGTACTTTGGTGGTGTCAAATGACACATTGATAGATGGGGGTCATAGTAGGTTGAGATTTGGGTGGTCAAACCCCCAGCCAAAGTATGCACGAAAGCAGTCTTAGCCATCGCAGTTCTGTCTGTCCATCACACGGGTGGATCAGTCAAAAACGGTGCAAGCTAGGATCACCAAGTCTTTACCGTTGGCTGCGTGGAAGACTCTAGTTTCAGGAACCGTAAAGCTTTTCCATAAATTTGAAGAAGGTCACCCCGAACGAGGGTGCTAAATGAGAGGGGGTGGCAAAATTTGCAATTTCTGGCCAATAGGTCACTGTATCTCAGTAATGGTGCGAGATAGGGCCTAGATTACTTTTAATCACTAATAGAAAGTCGTACACTGGCTCTCGAAGCCGAATTCAATAACCTACAATGACTTTGAGCGTTAAAATAGAGGGTTTTTTTGGATTTTTTTGGCGATTTTGGGCTGTGACACACTATCGTTATGCGATCTAGATAGAGAATTAAGTATTTGTATGTTAACTTAGTGTGAACACCCCAATTTTCAGCTAAACTCCTGAACCAGAATTGCTATAAGTTTTGCGTGTCGTGAGCCTTAGCTCAAATTTCTTGTTCAACTTGCGGAAAAAATGGTTTACAGTTGGCAGCATTGATCAGTGATTTTGCATTTCACTAAGTTACTTTGTTTCAGGCCTGTGCTTGTAGTGGACAATGCCTGCTGTACATGTAGGGTCATCAAGGTGGCAGAGTTATCGTCAGTTTCGCCTTTTATGAGATTACTTTGGTGGCTCATGTTTCATCTGCCTGCAGTATATGTATGTTGCAGTTCAAGCTGGCACCGTCGATCATTAATTCTGCCTTTTATTAAATTAATTTGGTGGTTCATGTGTTTCATCTTTGTACTGTATGTGTACGGTACAACAATGCATTGATCAAGAATTCCACCTTTTGCCAAATTAATGTCGTGGTTCATGGGTTTTACCTGCTTGCAGCTGCGGCACTATGGCGCTCTACAAATGTTTTGTTAATAATATAATAATATTAATAATAATAATAACACAGGGTGCCGTACTGCCAAAGCTTTGAGCAGGTGGAACACATGAATCACCAAAGTAAGCTGGTAAAAGGCAGAATTGATGATCGATGCTGCCACCTGGCATAACCATTAACCAATACATAACAGTGCTCAGGCAGTGAAACTAAGAACAACAAAAGTAATCTGGTAAAAGACGGAACTGATAAAATTTTATTCCTGTAGGGCATGCCAAGTAGCAGCGTTGATCTTCAATTCTGCCTTTTATCAAATTGCTGCTGTACACGTAGGGTAATCAAGGTTGCGAAGAAGTACGCGGAGTCGGGTCGTAAGGTGACTTTTGCGGTGTCGAGCGTGGATGATTTCCAACACGAGTTGAGCGAATACGGACTCAAACACGATGGAGACAAGCCGGTAGTAGCTGCTCGCAATGAGAATGATGAAAAGTTTGTCATGCAGACAGAGTTCAGGTAGTCTTTTGTTAGATATTGTTGTTGTCATGGCGAGCCTGTCAGGCATTTTGTTTTTATCAATTATCGTGTATTAAATGCACTCACCAGATGCATTTTTCATTATCTAGGCCTATACAGTTTAAATAACAGGTGGCGCAATAAAACATCCCGAACATCTGCATGCGTTATTCGGCCGAGCGGTCAAAATAAATAAGCGCAAAAGCATTTTTGTAATGACCAAACATCAACAAATATTTATAGGAATTTTTGTTTAAAACATTTGTATAAGCCGTGATACAAACAAAATAGCGTCACATGCCGTAAAGCAATTTTTGCAAGTGGTTCATCATTTACGTTTGCCGCTTGTATGTAAGCTATACCAAAACGTCACAGTACGCTGAATCATCAGTAACTGATCAGCAGAAAAATTGCTGAATAGATCCTTCATTCTCTTTTGCCACTGCTGCTAGACGCTTTTTGTTCACGACTATACGGCTTTTCGGATTCTGGCTCTCTGACGGCGACATCATGCCATTTGTCTGAGATAACTTTCTAAAGGTCTTTGAGTTCGCAAATGGTTCACATCTTCCTTCACAGAAAAGTTATTGCAATTATCCCAAACTGTGTAATGTAGTGGATTCAAATCTGTTGAATGCGTTGTTCATTGATGTGAGCTGACGAAATCGAGCGTGTTGTGTCAAAGAAGATTTTGAGTTGTTTTGATGGGATGTAATGGAATGCTGTCTACATAATTGGATTCTCAACTCGCTTTACACCACTAAGCAGCATTCAGTGGTATCATAAGTGAAGTCACTGAAATTTATAAGCAAGTAAAAATACATATTGCTCTACAAATGTAAAAAAGGAAATTTTTTTCCGTAAAGTATGCGTGCCGTTATAGTTACGCAAAGTTTGGGATGTTTTTTTGCGCCACCCGGTATAACTGTGAGGGTCGGTCTGGCTGTGTTGTGTGACTTTAGCCCGGAGAATTTGGATACATTCGTTGAGCAGCTGCTAGGCGGTGAGCTGAAACCATATCTCAAGTCCGAGCCAGTTCCCACTTCAAATGAAGGTCCTGTTAAGGTACATGGTAGACCCAAGATATTTTATATATATATAACGTTGCTACCATAATAAAGATTGACTTTGGATTTCATTAATTCGTGCTTATGCTGGCATGTTAACTTACATTTTTTTTCGTTGCTCTCAGCTATTTGAGTACTGATAGATTGCACAAAATACTGTCTTTTAACTGGCCCATATTTTCCTGGGTTGATTCATGATACTATGCTGTTGTTCATAAGTCAGTGTTCAATTGTAGCAGTAATTTAATACCATCAGGACTGCTACCTGACCTATCAGAACACTTCAGGATGATTGGAGATAGGCCGATGTGTAGCTTATAAATATGATTTGGCCCAGTGATGACATTCCGTGCAGTCATCGGTCTAGAACAGTGCAACCATAACCCCATCAATTTGAGTTGAAAAGTGACATTTCTGCTTGCCTCGGGAAACGTTCATGTGCCAGTTTCGATTTTCTGCATCTTGGTTTTTGAGCAGGACAGACATACAGATGGCTGAGACACAGACTGTTAGAAAGGATGTATTCACAGTAAGTAAAAATGTATTCGTTGTCGTATAAAGTGATTTGCGGTTGCTGCTGTTAAGGTCGTCGTAGCGTCTACATTCAATGAGATCGTGAATGATCCGACCAAAGACGTTCTCATTGAGTTCTATGCACCGTGGTGTGGTCACTGCAAGAGTCTGGCGCCCAAGTACGAAGAACTTGCTTCGAAGGCAAGTCACAGGATTGGTGGTGGTAATGTATTGTGAACGATCAGTGAAGTTGCTCTACGCCGGGGCGGGTTAGTACTTGGATGGATTTCTGTCTGAGGGCAGGTAAACCATCTTGCTATGTAACCAGCTGCCTAGGTCAACTCAGCCTTCCCTCTCTCTGGGGTAGGTAAATCGAGTACCAGCCTATCTAGCTGGGGTTAAGGTGGGGCGTGTTCACCTGTGTTGGGTGGCGGGTAACACTGTGTGATCCCATACGGCAGGTGACACTCTGCAGCTCTTTGATGGGTTTCTTATGAAGAGCTATAAAGTGCCTTCAGATTTTAACCTTTTTATCCTGGGTGTCAGCCCGCCATCCCAGAGTGCTGCCATGGTCAGGGATAGGTTCAGGGTAACAGCCGACAGGGTTAGGGTCAGTGCTACAGTTAGTTCAGCATTTAATAAGTACAGTTTCGTCATCTAAAAAGGTTTTTGGCGGCCCTTCAGTTCGAACCAAGATTACTTGCAGAAGTCAGCTGTTTGAGTGTAAATACATTAATTGCTGCAAAAGCCAGGTACTCACTCATCTGAAAATGGGATCTGCTGTACATGTGAAAAGTGCATTACATTGCATTCAGTTTACAGTGAAAAATGCTTAGCACTTCACCTTAGCAGTTTAGTCATTTTACGGTCAGCTATGGAAATAGGTGGAAAACAGATGAGTCTTAAAGGTCCGTGGTCACCAAAATTAACATATACATTTTATCCATTTTCCTGAAAGTGCAGAATTTTATGATAACTTTGACAATAATATCGGCGCCCAGCGTTCTGTCAACGCAGAAAAATTTACCTTTGAAGTCGACGATTTACGAAAACGACGTAGAAAACGCGCCGCTATGACGGTCTGCGATGACGTCATGTGTTTAGCTTATAGACGCCATGAATTAATATTCATGACGTCTATATGCTATGGCCTAGCCTACAATGATGACGTCGTCGGCTAACCATTAATATTCATGATCTATATGGGCTAGGGTCATGACGTCACTGCAGGCACTGATAGATTAGAATATTTCGCATAACGTAACGTAATGCCGCATTTTGTTTGAATTCACGCATTA
>Ga0056128_1008772_pt1 | contig 12727 bp, 7 predicted proteins | sample WorMetLIZISLAND2_FD_71113 | JGI IMG/M metagenome (GOLD analysis project Ga0056128, IMG submission 71113) | Marine gutless worms symbiont microbial communities from Max Planck institute for Marine Microbiology, Germany - Olavius geniculatus... ...
TCCTTGCGCGAGACCGCGTCGTTTGAGCCATTGCACGCAAAAATCCGCCGAAGGGTCTGACCTGTAGGTGAGTTTCTGAAAAAAAGGTATATAGCTACAAAAATTTTTGCGTATATTTCATCCATTTGCCGGGAAGCCTCCCTTGGAGGGATTTACATGAAATTTTGCGTGAGGGGTCACCTCGCCGACGTAATCAACGGTGCCAAATTTTATTTCAATCAGATCAGGGGTTTTGATTCTGCGGGGGGTCGAATTTTTGGCTTTCCCATAAGAAAGAGAAGTCGCCGTTAACACTACCGTTCAGCCTGTGATGGCGAAGTTAGGGATTTTTTAACATGACTACCGATTTTTCAGCATTAAAAATGTTAAAGTTACAACACCAATTTGATAACATCGTTGAAACAACACATTTAACTAATGATTAGATGCCAAAATTTCATTGTCACTGTGAATGTTTTAAAGTGTCCACCGCCAGCTCCAAGCTCCAACACAAGCCTTCAGTCGTTTAATTTGAGAAGTCTTTCACAGCCTTGTCAATCGGTCCTTTGGCAGGTTGCCCAGATAACCTGAAGCTCTTTATTGAGTTCGGCGATTATTTTGGGCTTTGTTTTTAGTTTGCGGTAAGCCTTCAACATTGCATCCCACATGTAATAGTCCACTCGGTTTATATTCGGCGAATTTGGAGGCTATTAGTCCTTTGTGATAAAATCTGGACAGTTGGCTCCAGCCAGTTCTGTGCGTTGCGCGCTGTATGTGCTAGAAGATGAATCCGGTGGGCAGCCGGCGATTGTTTAGAAAAACGATAATTTAATGATAATTTATAAAAAAAATAAATTACTGTTTATCAAAACGTCATTGTGACGTTATCAGCAGTACCGTGTTAGCAGGTTTTAAACAATTAAATAGCACTTTTAGATTGAACATCTTAATGCTAAAAAATCGGTAATCAGTCATGTTAAAAAGTCTATAACTTCGTCGTTTTTTAACAAAATCACATTTCACTTGGCGGTTAAATGTAGAACGTTTCAATCAACAAATCTGTAAAATTTCAAATTAAAATTCCAAATGGTTGCTGAGAAAACGGCGAAAAAATTTAGGGGGCTACTTTTTTGCCGCACCTTGTGGTTGCAAACATCGTCTTTGCTAAGCTACGATAAGAACTTGTTGACAACTTGCTGTGGATTTTGATTTATTATGCATTCTTCGCGTACAGCTTGATATACGACTTGTTCTGCGAAAATGCACGACAAATAGAAGTAAATGGAGTTCAGAATGAAACGTGATGAGGTAAAATGTGGACGGATTTACTATGAGGACTGTTGAATGTGATGACAGCTGAGCGAGTCGACGGCGAGTAGCAGATCTGTTCAATCGTCTCGCCGCCTGAGCGTCGCTCGTTCTCAAAATAGCACTCAAGGAAGTCCTGCGACAGGTGGGCTGGTATGTCGCTCACCCGCACCGAGCATTCCTGATCTGTGAGGTCGGGCGTTAGACGCTCGAGGACGCGGACTGTCAGCTGTCGGTCATTGAATGCGTGTACTCTCTGCCGCACTCGTTTCGACACTGACAGTACAGTCATGCACACACACGCACATTAAATTGACTGCATTTCGTTTGTAAATAAAATGGTATGTCTGTCTTTGTTTCTTTGCTACGCAGCAAGTCTAGCTACAATGATTACACTGAACGTTACGAGTAGACTTACCTGTGTGACTGATAAAAGTGATAGCAGCCGTTCCTTGAGTCTGACTGTAGTCAAGATGCCGCACTTCTCCTCCGCCGGATCTCTTCTCGCTCTCGAAGTACATTCTCAGGTAATCCTCCGACACATCCGCCGGAATTCCGCTCACTTCCACTGTACTGGACAGCATGCTGTCGTCATCGTCGCTTGTCCTTGAAGTGCCCTTGGCATCGTGGGATCGGCGGCGTGGCCGAGTGCTGCTGATACTCAGGCGTTTCTGGTTCACGTCGACGAAACCTTTCTCCGTGAAGTGCTGCGCCACTGTAATGCAACCAACACAGCTTTCTTTTAGTCTTGACGGCAGACGAATTTTCTTAAACTGCCCTATTTCACTGTTATTTTATCTATTCAATTTTTGTTATATTTACAAAATAATTGCCTACTGTGTCATGTCTGGTGTGGCTAACGAAAGTAATTTAATCCTAAATTAGACTTTGTCAAAAATTAACATTTTTGACAACTTTGATAACATCACAGTTACGTCAGCAATAGTCAGTGTACAGTAACATAGGCCTACGCTTTAGTGAAATGCTAGAACGATTGTGCCAAAACGTACGAACATAAGTTTGTCAGCTACGTACATGTTCAAAACTGTGATGACTTTCGTAATATGGTGAATTATAATGCAATGACGAGCCGTTTGCCTTGACTCGCCTCGAGATCGGTAATGGTTTTCAGACAGAAAGACCGATTTTAGTCTGTGTGGTGTTTTATCGGTAAAATAATGTTTTGCACGGTCGACCTTTAACATCAGTGAACTTTGCCATAAGTGTTCCATCGTCCATCAACAGCGATTCCTCGGTCTGTCCGCCTTCAGTGCGCCTATTCTCCAGGTGAAGTAGAACGTTGTCGGACAGTTCTGGCGAGACATCGGACACTTAGATGACTCGCTCGTCGGTGTGCTGTTTGGTGTCGTCGTCGTTACTAACTGACGGGCCGCCGGACAGGTGCGCTGCTGTAGGCCAGCTCAGGGCAAAGCTGATACCGGCGCCGAACTTCAGCTGTCCCGCGTCGACCCACCGCTCCGCCGCTGATTATGGCACACATCACAAATCAACCGTCAGTCGTAACCGTGACATTCTTTTCAGTTTCTACACACGCCTTGGTAGACGTTGTCTGGAATGTTTAGTAACGCGCTGAGTGGCCAACTGCGTCAAACTCAAAAGTTTTTGCTGAAGTCACAGGAAAAGACATTGACAGTACTTTACCAAAACGTCATGTACCAACACACGCGTGCGTACGTAAGACTGGTATTTTTGTTTACAGCAGTAAATACAACGTGACCTCGTGACGTAAGTTACCAGACTGTTCGACGAACGTGACGAGGACCGTATCATCGGCGAGTCTCTCTGCCTTCTCAACCGCTCCCCCGCCCTTCCTTTTGTTCTCCAGCAGCGGAACGATTTCCTCATCGACGTCGACGTCTCGCGTGATTCCGGACACGAGAACGCACCGGCCTCGAACGACTAAGTCGCTGTCGGAGGACTGAGAGCACGACTGCAGCGACAGAGTAAAGCCGAGGAGCCGCAGCGGTTTTGTTGTGAGTGACTTGGACAACAATCTTTCAGCCACTGACACACAACACTCGCATCACTCACAGCAACAGCATCAGTCAAGATCAATCAATCAACCAATCAATGCAGAATTTAAAAAGCGGTCTAAGTAATGCAAAATACCTCTAAGATCACTGAAGAAAGGCTAGATAGAGTCCAGTCTAGGAAATAGTTAAAAGAAAGGATTTCGTGAACAGAATATGATGAGTTGTTGACAAAAGCTGGACTCGGCAGATGTCACGTTGTCCGGCAGGTCGTTCCACGTCCGAGGGCCGACAACCGGCAAGCCCGGTTGGCGACGGCTGTCAACCTGACCGGAGGCACTGCCAGACGGATGGCGCCAGCAGAACGACGAGGTCGGCGGCCAGGAAAGTCGGCGATATAGTTGAATGGATCAACGTATTGCGGCGCGAATTGAATTAAACTTGCATTAAGCGCATGTTGTGACTACGGATCTACGAGTAATTCGTGCGTAAATGTTTTTACACTTTCAGTAACTAGTAAAATGCCGCAACCACGCCGTCCTAAAATGCCCAGTGCCGACATATTCTGCGACCGTCTGCCTAAAGATGCGCAAACTTTGGCGTTTTGAACTGAAAATTTGCACAGAAATGCACACCAGTTATCCTACTTGTCACGGGCGGGGTACGTTTACGCCATTTGTTTTGTTTTGTGCGCTTAATAACAGAATATTTATCAGTATCTACGCTGCTCACTAATGCGTACCAGCGCGGTCGTGAAATATGACGAGTGCGGAAGAAGCGTCTAAACGATAAATCTGTTCGACCGGTCCGCCACCAATCCTCTCACTCTCAAACACAGCGTAAATGTCATCGTCGTCTGCTTCTTCTGGTAAACCACTCACACGAAGCGTCCTTTCACACTCTTCTGCATCAGCCACACAGCGCCCAGCAGTAAGGCTAGTTGTAGCACTGTAGTAGCAGTAGTAGTAGTATAGGGCCTGGTAGTGGTAATAGGGGAGAAAAGGGGGGAATAATACAAGTAAAGTCGTAGACATGCATATGACGCTGGAAAACGCATCAACGCGTATCACGAACACGCTATGAATCTACTTGCACTGCATTCAGTTTGGTAGAACATTGAACGGTTTAAATTTATCTAAAAGAAAAAAAATGTCGACAAAAGCTAGAAAACATGATCACAGGCGGAGGCGTACAGTACGAAACTGCGAAAGAAAGTCAGTGAGGTAAATGGTCGGCATTACGGTCCGTGCAGAAATAAGGAGCTGGTGAAACCAATCCACAGCTGGAAAACCTAGGTTCGGGGAACTGTTTTCACGTTTTAGGTTTCAAAAAGTTTTTTTTAAGGTTTTAAGGTTTTTGGACTTTAGTATACGAAGAATACCAGACACAAAATTAAAACCCAGAAAGAACGTGCCGTACACTATTTTACTGTTATATCATTTTTATGAGTGTACGACGTGACGTCAAAACTAAAAATTGTGATTAAAATATGATAATAATATATGATTTGTAGTGTAAAATGCACAGCAAATAAAAAACCTTAAACACGAAAAAATTAAATTTATGAAGGTAAATTTAAGTTTTTAAAACCAATTTTCTAGTATGAACCAATGACAGGTTTAGACTGTCTGGAAACTAAAAGACCAAAAACACAAGAAAATACGACAACTGAAATTAAACTGAACTGAAATCACAGTTCAGTTAATTAGTACACGTGTAAGCAGTGTACTAAGCGACGGAACTAAACCGAACCAAACTGTAATTTTGTTAGCGCAATTTAGTTAATCATTTCAGTTAATTTTTGTAGCTTTGTACACGTCTTAAGGCACACAGGCATGCACAATGTTACGCAAAAAACAGACAGACAAACAGAAAAAGAAAAGACGAGTGACGATGACATATTATATAGGCCCTAATACCGTGACAAAGTTGAGGAGGAGACGCTGTAGACATCGATAAGTCATCCATGAATGACGTCAGGCGCGCTCAATGAGGCGTCATTGTATGCTCATACACGTTGTACTGCTTCTGTACTACAGTACTGGTACATACGACGTAGTAGCCTACACACATGCACCCGTGTCGACTTGATGGCTATCACGATAATCAGTCAATCGATCTCCAGTAACACCAACGCATATCGGCAATATGAATAATAATCTCTAATTCACCGATGAAGGTAAAAACACTGAGAATAACACAATAACAACAGAGAAAAAAGGAAAAAAATACATATACACCGTGTACGGAAAAATAATCTACGGTATTTTTGACATACTTTTGACTTAAACCTATTTTCATAATTTTGGTATGAGTCGTCCAGAATATTCACTTGATTAAACTGTCGAGATATTTTCTCTTTATATTGCCATGTCACTACGTAGAACTGAAGTAATTATGACGTCATCGAAAATGCCATTTTTATTGTAACTGATGTGAAAAATGCTAAAAGTTTTTCGGTTCATAGCTTTAACATACTTGAACGTATGTTTATAATTTTTGGTAGCCAACATTTAAAAAGTAACGCACAACGACGTTCCCGTTGTGCACGTGACGGCCACACTTAACATGGCAAAAATCAAGATTAAATTAATCGAATCATCACTAATAGGAAACAAGCGTTTTGGTAGACGAAAAAGACACGACCAACGTAAAGATGAATGGTCCGTACGACGCTACTGGCTCACGACGCTGCAAGCAATAAGCCATCCTTATTGTCAGACAGAGTGTCTGTCCGCAGGACAGCTGTCGCTAGCAGTCGCGAGCCACGGCGCCTTGTCTCTCTAGGTATCTCTAGGTATCTCTTTAGGTGTTTTGGCTGGTGTTCCTGGCAATTAGTAGACATTAACACTTCATCCGCCACAACGGTCAACCGTTGGTCACGTTTTCTTCAGTAGCTTACGCGCCAGCTTCAGTTTGTCGCTCTCTTACACGACTTTGGTCGGCGCTTCTTATTTCCGAATCTTTATCTCCGCCAAGTGAACGTAGTGAACATTGGAGGAGATTAAGAGATTGGGCGTTCTGTCCGTCTTTGTGTGTGTCTGTGTATGTGTGTCTGTGCACACGATGACTAATAATAGCAATGACGTCACTGCACAAACAGCGCAAGCATCAACGCCGGCTATTACATTTCTTTTCCTCCCCTGCAGCGAAGCGGCTCTTCCTTATCCCTGCCCTTTCCTTGTGTTTAAATCACTTCACTTGGCGGAGATATGCACTCTCACGCCCTCTAATTTTAGTAAAATGTTCAGCCTTTTTTCAAATCACTTCTTCAACAAGCTCTATCTGCTTCAATCTGTGGTGGATCTGTCGTACAACATTCTATATACAACAAGCTGTACATCAATAGAAACCCCACAGAAAAACTGCAACAAGAAAGTGCATAAAAATCGAAGGCCTGCAACAAAAGACTGGTGTTTCTGGCGTGTCATATAACGTTTACAACTGGTTGTACTACTTGTCGTCCAACAAATCCACGACAATTCGAGATATTGCACTTTGAGTCACATACAGCGCAGTGTTAGGCACACACAGACACACACAGCCTATACTCGACGATCCCTTGCAAACCGTTGCAAAGCGTTTTGTTTTCTGTCACACCGAGTAGCAGATTAATAACGGTTTTAGTAGTAGGCTAAGCGAAACACAATACAACATGCAGTTAAAATTTTACCTGTAGTTAGAATTCGTTATTTCAGAAGATTGACCAACAACAGTCAATTAAGCGTTCTCTTCTCAAAATATGAAAGTGAAAGCAATCTGGGCCTATGAAATTTTCCGGTTAACAAAATTTGGCGGTGTGTGCCAGAGATCAGCTCCAGTCTGTTGACTAGTGCTATCACTGTAGGCCTATATTACATTAGGCCTATAATGTTGTTGACCTCAAATAACTGCAGGTGTCACGTAGGCCTATGCCAGGATGTTATCTGTGATGAACTCGTTATGATCAGGAAATCAAAAGTAAATGTTTTAGGCCCGTAGCTATAGGTGGGATTCGAAATATTTAAAATTCTGCTACTAGCAACGACAAGCGGCCATCAAACACGGTAACATAATTAGCTCACGCTGCACGTCCGATGCATGACAGAGCTCGAAGTTTAGATATCGCCTTTAAAACAGCAGCAGTAAATCAATGCCGTGACCATGGAGTTATCGCTTTCCGGGGAGCCTATGTTTAGACCTCTGAATTATGAGCAATTATAAAATTGCTGAAAACTACTTAAATATAGCAATTAACAAAAATACAAAACCAAATTACAGTGGAATAAAATAGGCCTACACAGTAGATTACACAATGCGTCGTATAAAACTGAAAATACAGAATCGCCGATCGACTGCAGATAGGCCTAATCAAACACGGAAATAAAGCCATCAATTATCAGCCAAAGATTCGTCGTCGTTGTGCTACGCAATATTAATAGTCGAATTGTGTGTGAGGTTGTCTTGGTGGGTTTGATCTTAGGCCTACCGCTAAACTTAATTTAGAGTTAACCCAGGCCTAATGCTAAAGTAACTGAACACAAAATCGATAATGTGATTTAACAAGCAGACTTTTTACAGCGTGCGAATTATCATGTAAGTGCAATGCCAATAAACGAAACTAGAACAGAATTACAAATAGACAGTCAAACAATCAAGCAATCGCAGCTGCTAATAAAAATATCTCAATCAAATCATCAGACTGTTCAGTTTTACCGTTTAAACAGAAATATCACATCGACCTATCTAAGGTCAGATATAAACTGACGAATAGTTCAATAGAACGGATATTACATGACAAACAACCACAAGCAATATATACATAACTCAGCCACATATAAAGGGCTTAATAATTTTTATCATGATCTGTGCAGAGTTTAGGAGCTCGCACAGACGGAGTTGTTATAAACAACGACAGGCGAAATAAGTCGACAAATAATTGCCACCACACTCGAACAAACAGCGAAAAAGCTCGCTATCTGAAGCGAAAATAAATCGTCAACCTGTTCTCACACAAGCGACATACACACCCCGGCCGACGAGCTGACTAAAAACCAACACGGCTCGACATTGTGTTTAGCTGCTGCCGATCAAAAACACCGATGTTGTTAGACACAAATTAAGTCGTTGTCCAGCTTGTGGTAAAAATTAGGAATTCGGGACCGAGCCTTGTGAAACAAAGAAAAAACACATCAGTCGTAAAAAAATAAAAGCCGTCCTGGTGGAGTTATTGCTCAGACACTTAAAAACGCTAACTGGCAACGGCGAGACTACAAGACAAAATGTATTTAGCTCACCTGCACGCTGTTGCCAAGTTGTTATTTTCTGTTCGACGTCGTCGGAATGACTGTGCGCTGACGGTTGAAGATATTGGTAAAAACATTTATTTAATCCACGGATGAAAATGTAGTACAATATAGTGACACACTGGCAGAGCAGTACAAATTACAAACACTGGTATTTTTATTTAACTGGTGTTTTTTTATTTATGACTAGAATCGCGATTAAAGTACTACAAGTTAGCAGTGACACCCGAAACCTGTTAGGTGAGTGAGTTAGATAGCCTATTTAGTGTTTTTTTCAAGTTATCTGTAATAATAGACTGTGATTGTGAATTTGTAACAATTATGAAAATTGGTTGACGTAAAGACGTAAAGTTATGCGTTATAACTTTTTTGAGACACCGTACATGTAATTTAGTTTTTACGCGCGATAGCAGAATGCATCGCGCGTCTTGGCTATCGTCTAGGCGTCCGTCCGTCCGTTTGTCCCTCCGTCACACCCTGGCACTGTATCAAAACGGCACAAGCTAAAGTTACAAAGTCTTAACCATTAACTGCCTCAAGGTCTCTTTTTTCGTGATAAAATTTCGTCCCCCTGAGTTTGGGGATTCCCCTCGAACGAAGGCGTTAAAGAGAGGTACCCCCTCTAAAATACGCTATTTTGACCCTATAGGTTCTTCTAGTGTGAAGACAATTGCAGATAGGTACACACATGTTGCTTATCATAACAAGCACTGGTGACGGGCGTTTTAGATTTATAACATCGATGACCTTGAACGATCTTGAACCTCCCCCAAAAATGGGGTTTTAGTTAATTTTTTTGCGATTTTTGGCTGCGACACACATTTTAAAAGTGAATTGCGGCGAAATGGTTAGAAATAAACCTGGACAACCTGCGTATGACATTTTTAGCATAGAACGTACTTTTTTAAGAATCTAAGTTTCGATCTTTTAAATTCAAAGTTCGGAGGCCTCAATTCGTACGGAGGCCTCAAATTTAAGTACTCTTTCAAGATGCATTAATATCTTATTGCTGTAGGCTTACACTGATTGTCAAAGTGGCAGGACCGCTGCTATCGCGCGTCACGTGAGCTTTGCTTAAATTACTTGTTATGTTGAAGTTACAGAAACATTCACTCATGATGAAGATAGCTACGAACTTCTATTTTTTGACAACAGGTATGTATGCTATAAGATTATACAGTCCCCTAGGCTTGCCGTGGATATGAAATTTGCCATCCATATCCATATCCATATCTACAGATGCTTATCGTGCGTACATATAGCTACTAAATTTTCGCGAAATACAGCAGTGGCAGAGCGTCCATTCCCCCAGACATTTTTTTGCGAAACTGTTAAAAATAAATAAACGTAAAAATAATACACATTTGCATCAAAATATGATTTTAGAAAAGTATTTTCCGGTTGTCATGAAAATCTACCGTAGTTATTTTATTGCTCTTGCTATAGCTGACCGTTGAACCTTGGGTACCATATGTCGTTTCTCAGTCGTAACAAATGTATTGTGGCCAAACGGTACGTCGTAAAGAGTTGGCGATACCGTTGAATAGAGCGATACCGACTACCTATAAGCTGTTGAAAGTAACCATGTCTCTATCTGCAGCTTTTTGGCAGTAATTTGGAATACAATGTTTCTGTCTGCAGCCGTCACTTACGTGCACCAAATTACTGTATCTTATCCTAGCACTGATTTTAGTGTCCAGTATAGCAACGTCACCAAATCGTGTATGGGACTGCAGTCACTCTGTCGCGCTATCTTTCCGCAACCGGAAGTCGGGCACTAGCCTTCAGATATAGGCGGTACGGTCGGCCCATCGCAGCAACAGCTGTGATTTTTGTTCTCCAAGAAGCATGTTGCATTCATGTAATCTACAGGTATAGATAGAGTGAACGCTTTGAAAAACACTTGGTTTGTACTTTCTATTAGCATTAACTTTGTTAGAAATCCAAAACGTTTGTAATTTTGTTACCGTTTGATAAAAAAAGAACAAAAATAATCTCACAAATTGACAGACCGTTTGTTGCCCAAACAACAGTATTAAAGCACCATAGATTAAAACCTGTTGCTGCTATAGTGCGCATAAATAAATTTAGGCTAACTAAATAATGACGTGCTAATGTCACTGATTATTCATTTGACTCAATAACATAAATAAACCAAAAAATAAAGAGTAAGAACGACAGACAGAAAAAAATTATATGGAGATAAAACACTTAAATATTCAGTTTAATTAGCAAATGCGACAACACAATATCCATGGATATATCCACAGGATGACTGAAGTCTGATATCCACACATGGATATCCATGGATATATCCATGTATATCCATATCCACGGCAAGCCTGCCTTTGTTAAATCTAGTACATTATAACTTTAATATATTGATCATCTTATGCATTTAGGACTAAGAGGAATATTGATTGTGCTAATAATACGAGTGGGGTCAATCAGAGCTTAAGTAGTCTTCGCTATACCCGGTAATCTATCACAAACAGATCGTATTTTTATATTCCAGACTTAATAGAAAAAGTAGGCTATGCCAGGGGAAACAATATTGCAATGTTTAACTATGACTTTTTGTGATTCGCCAATTTCCATTAACTTATTAAGAGAATCTAATGGAATTGGAAGCCCTGAACCCTTTCTTTCTCCCCCACAGTAGTAGGCTTATACCCAGCCCTGGTCTAAGATCGTTTGAACATGCTTGTTCAAACACTAGCCTATGCATGCTGTTTGATATTTTATTATTAAATTATTAGCTCAATTTATCGCAAAATATTTAGTTAACATGTTTTTTGCGTTAGTATTCACAGTCGGATCAGTATCAGCGGAGGTTCGACAAACGATATATGACCAGCAGCAGTCTTGCACTACTACTAGTACTGCTACTAGGCTACTACTAGGCGTACTACTGCTACTAGATCTACACTACAACCCAGATCAGTCTTGTACTACGGATGAACCTCAGATTCTGGCGAAAAAGAGATCGAAGCTACATTGTGCATCAGCGTGCAGCGGACAACTCGACTGCAAAGAGTATAACTTTGACGACATGACAAACGATTGCGGTCTGTATAAACACAAGGCTCTGTTTTTCGAAACTCAGCCAGATTGTTCCAGATACAAGGTTAGCGTTAAAGTTGGTGAAGCACTTGCTAGAAATTGCTGTATTTGAACATTCATTTTATTTCCTATTTCATTCTGTCTGCATGCATTAGTTTGTTGGTTTGCGAGACATAGCCAGGGAGTCCATTTCCACTAAATTTAATACAGTTTTACCGTATATAAAACGAAATTAATACATGATTCTGTGGCAAGTTAACTTGATGTTATTTTAAAAAGTTAATTTGAAAGCAAAATGAAAACGCGATCCGGTAACGGAATAAAAAATACGATGATAGACGATAAAAGCATCTACGAGAAAGTTTCTTAAAAGCATACAACGATGTTCAGCGAACGATGTGCATCTTTCCTTTACACTACCAGGGAAACGAATACTGAAAAAACTGATTATAGAGACAGTTAAAAAGAATGCATGTGAATATTGCGTAGCACGCGTAAGCGATGTGAATACTTTGGGCTTGAATGCGCGTACAACAAGCATCTATTATGCACAATATATACACACTATGGTAGTCGAGTTTATTTTAACGCATTATGACAGTCACATTAATTTTTATTTGGGAATATCAGCAAATAAATATTAATATTAGTATTTTGTTGCTCTTTGTAGAAAGAAAACTTCAAATGCAACCTACTTGGTAAAATGAAATAACTTTATTTTGTGTTACGCAATTCTAACTACACTCAACTTGTACTAGATGCATGTAGGCTATAACGTATAGGCTTAGGCCCACAGATGGGCGAAGAACACAGATAACATCATAACGACACACAAAATGCCGGTGCATGCACGTGTTGCCATCAGTACTTAGTAAATCACTGACGATGTACCTCGGTAGGCGTTTAATGTTAAGCCCAAATTCCATTACGACGACTTTCACCGAAACTTCCCCAAGTGGAAAGTCGCAGACACAAACCATCTCGACATGTCGATATGTTTGCGACAAAGTCCGTGACTCATGTTTTTACTCAATAAATACATTCATGTTTGTACAATTTTCCAGTTCCATTGCAGGCTGCACTTATTACACTTTTGTTAAA
>Ga0056128_1008776_pt1 | contig 12726 bp, 8 predicted proteins | sample WorMetLIZISLAND2_FD_71113 | JGI IMG/M metagenome (GOLD analysis project Ga0056128, IMG submission 71113) | Marine gutless worms symbiont microbial communities from Max Planck institute for Marine Microbiology, Germany - Olavius geniculatus... ...
TTTGTAATTTTTGCTGTTTTCGATGTGCAAGTCCTTAAATGTTGTCGTTAACAAGTGTATAAACTAATGTTTTGTACATTTATATTTGCTGTTTTATTACTAAAATACTGTTTTCCTACTGGTGATCAGTTACATAGATATTGTGCTTCAGATTACTTCCTACAGTAGCCAAGCCACTTACAACTGTTACTTACTACCTAATGGCGTGACTGAACAAACCAGACGACACGCATCAGGCATGACGTCACCGCTGGTCTGCATTGCTGACAATAGTGAACAAAATTCCTTCTATATCCACAAAATGGCCATATAAATAAATGAACTAATATTGCACGCATCCTCCGTGTAATATAGGCCCGGAAAACACTTCAATAATGCTAATTTAGGGACGTGTGATGATGTTTGACTGTAATAAGTACAGATAAATAACCCACACAGTACTGTAGCCTAATATGATGAACAAACCTGCAAGAAACATATTCCGCTCATTTTTCAATCAAATTTTTCATACAACGATTAAAGGAGTGAAGTTTTAGATCGAAAATTGTTAAATCTCCTATTATTCATTGTAGCGAAGCACAATGATATCTCATGTGTACTAAAGTAGTTCACCACATTAGAGCTGTGCTGTTTTGAATAATTTACTGCTGATGTGCACTTTCCGAAATAAGTTATTATGTTCTAGTGAAACAATTCATCACATTTTTATTTTCCTGGGGAGGGGTCAGCATTATAGCCAATTTTGTCCCAAATTTCGTTGCCATGGCAACGGGAGTCGATGGGCGAAAATGCGATTGGCAGCATTCAATGGCCCTTCCCCGAAAACCCCCCTATAGGCGCAAAAATCTTTTATGCAAGTCAAGTTATAGCCAATTTTGTCCCAAATTTTGTTGCCATGGCAATGGGGGTCAGTCGGGGAAAAATGCAATTGGCAGCATTTGATGGCCCATCCCCGAAAACCCCCTATAGGCGCAAAAATCTTTTATGCAAGTCAAGTTATAGCCAATTTTGTCCCAAATTTTGTTGCCATGGCAATGGGGGCCAGTCGGGGAAAAATGCAATTGGCAGCATTTGATGGCCCATCCCCGAAAACCCCCCTATAGGCGCAAAAATCTCATACGCAAGCCGAGCTATAGCCAATTTTGTCTCAAATTCAGTTGCCATGGCAACTGGGGTCGGTCGGGGAAAATGCAATTGGCAGCATTTGATGGCCCATCCCGCAAAACCCCCTATAGGTGCAAAAGTCTCCTGCGCAAGCCGATTTATAGCCCGTTTTGTCCCAAATTTCGTTGCCATGGCAACGGGGGTCGGTCGGGGAAAAATGCAATTGGCAGCATTCGATGGCCCATCCCCGAAAACCCCCCTATAGGCGCAAAAATATCGCAGAAATCTTTTGCGTAAGCTGAGTTATAGCCCTATTTGTCCCAAATTTTGTTGCCATGGCAACCAGGGAGGGTCCGGGGTAAAATTAAATGACACCATTGGATTGGCCACCCTCGAAAACCATACCCTAGAACCAAAAATTACGACTCTATCTTATGCACAGCCAAAGTTATGACCATTTAGAGAATTGCTTAATTTTCCCCGTAGGCGCCATTGTAATTTTTTCAATTTTTGCGAATAAATACGTTAGATATTAATTTCAAAATTTTAAACCCCTAAACGGCAAAGGCACATCCTTGCGTAAGACCGCGTTGTTTGAGCCATCGCACGCAAAAATCCGCCGAACGTTTTGACCTGTGGGTGAGTTTCTGAAAAAAGGTATATGGACAGCTACAAAAATTTTGGCGTATATTTCACCCATTTGCCGGGAAGCCCCCCTTGGAGGGATTTACATGAAATTTTGCGTGAGGGGTCATCTCGCTGACATAATCAACCTTGCCAAATTTTATTTCAATCAGATCAGGGGTTTTGATTCTGTGAGGGGTCGAATTTTTGGCTTTCCCATAAGAAAGAGAAGTCGCCGTTAACACAGGGCTTGAACTACCGTTCAGCCTGTGATCTTAGTTTAAATTTGTCTCCAATGAGTATTATTGGAGCAGAATGTATGTAGTCTGCTAGTCTCATTATTACCACTTTGATTTTATGTGTTAGTATGTTTAATTTTTCCGATTTGTCATATACCAGTGCAACTAAAGCACTGCTCTACAATGACCTGTCGAGTGGTAAGTGAAACTCTGTGGTGCACCTTTGCCGCTGCTTCTGAGCTTGGTAGCATCACAGTATTAAAATTTTGAGGGGTCTCATTATTTTCAGTGTGCCAGGGCCTCCAAATTTTTAATCCACCACTGCCATGACATACGCACTCACTGACTGTCGGTTGTTATGTCTAGACGTGGCCGTCAACTATCCTGGTCGTGTCTCATGACCGCGAGTTTCTCAACACAATCGCCACAGATGTTATTCACCTGCACAGTCAGCGGCTCGACGCCTACCACGGCGACTACGACACATTTGTCAAGACAAAGACCGAGCGATTGAAAAACCAGCAACGAGAGTACGAGGCACAGAAAGAATATCGAGAACACATTCAGGTCTGATTATCAGCAAATCATTGTTACCTTTACCATCACGTTATTCAAAACGGTATGAACATGCTTTGATAAACACAGAAGGAGAATCTGTACAGTTTTAGAAGGCTGAGGATTTGAAGGGAGGCCAACTTGTCTAGGCTTACTTGGAAAAGAGCTGATAAAGCAGTGCGTTTGTTTATGCGCGAGTGTTCTACATCAAAGACAGATTATTACTTTATAAATTAAAATTCAAACACGAGGGATTGTTTTAGTTTTGAGTAGATTTATTTTGTATTTGAGCAATTATTTTTTGTATTTGCTGCAGCTGTTCATTGATCGGTTTCGGTACAATGCGAACCGGGCATCGCAGGTTCAGAGTAAGATCAAGGTCCTCGAAAAACTGTGAGTTTACTTCCTTTTCTTTGCCATTGTTTGGTTCTGTGTATCTGAACGTTTTTGTCTACATTTGTAGCTTTGGACAACCCACGGACAACGTGAATTTGTGTGGCCACAAGAGCAATTTGGAATATAATGTGTATTATTGTATGTTTTTACTATGTGTCATCGTTCAGTGTCTTTATGGTGTCGGTTAGGAGATAGATCACTGCGATCTAAAATGAATTACTGCTTCAACAATTCACGTCTTTGGGAGGCTTGACTTCGGAAAATGTGCAAAATTGGCCTGTTAGGTATTTACCGAAGGTAATGTTAAATTCACTTTCTCCTTTACTGTCATCTGGTAATAAATGATTTACGTTACATTTTGCAGAAATATATTACATTTGGCTTTTTTACTTAATGTAGTAACAAACTCCACTATTCACTAATTAGACAACGACCACTGTGGACCACTCCGACAAGCGTATGTTGATATGCATATTTTGGCAGCAAAACAAATTCACGTCATTGAGAATTAATGGATTTTTGTTCATTGTTGGTTACTTATTTTTACTTACTTGTTACTTTATTAAACGTTGGTTTGCATTGCCACAACAGTATGCATCGAAGTTTACTTTCAGGGACAAATCTAACAGAGAGAAACTGTCAGAAATGGCCATTAAATAAAAACTGAATTTGTGTTTTATTTTCACTGCAGACCGGAGCTGGTGCCAGTTGAGAAAGAAACAGAAGTTATATTTCGGTCGGTTATTGTTATCTAACATTCATATAATTTTGCATTTATTATCTGTTGGTAGTATCTGTTATCTGTTAGTGTTTTCTACACTGTGACTTGGAAAAAAATCATTCTTTCATTCTCCTGATGACTTGGTGATCTAATTTTGGCAATTTTTGGCATAATCATACGCAGGGAATTTGAAACAAGCATGTACTCACAGCAGTGACACTATGCTACATCTCATCATGTAATGCTTTGCGCATCTTAGCCATTGTCAAAGCGTCTGTCCATCAGTCCGTCACACTCCAGTATTGTGTCAACACAACGCAAGCTACGATCACGAAATCTTCACCATGGACTGCCACGAAGACTCTAGTTTTAGGATCCGTACAGCTTTTCCCGAAATTCGAAAGGGGTCACCACGATCGAGGGCACTAAATGAGAGGGGGTACAAAAACTAGCTATTTTGAGCCAATAAGTCACCGTATCTCAGAAACGTTGCAAGATAGAGCCTATGTTACTATTAATCACTAATAGGAAGTCTTATATGCCCTTTCGATTGACATCAAGATCAACGACATTGAACTCCCAAAATAGGGGGTTTTACTGATTTTTTTCGTGATTTTAGGCTGCAGCACACATTTCGAGAGTAAACGTAGATTTTAACAGTTCAAGTCCCGACTCCCTAGGTTCAACACGTGGGCATAAAAGAAGGGTACCCCCATAAAAGGTCATTATTTTACTGCTGTTGGCTTGTCTAGTGCTTGCAGATAGACATAGACTTGTTGCTTACCGTAACAATAACTGCCGACAAGCTTTAAAGTGGTTCAACATTGATGACCTTGAACCCCAAAATAGGGGGTTTTAGTGATCTTTCTGCAATTTTTGGCTGCAGCATGCACTTCAACAGTGAATTGCAATGAACTGGATGGAGATAGACCAGGACATCCTGCAAACAGGAATTGCTATACGCTGTCACACGTCTCATGAGCTTTGCTCAAATTACTTGTTATATGTTTATACCATAGCTGTAGCAGCTGTAATGCTGTATTATCGCTTATGTGTTTGCTTGGTGGTAGCACTATCCTTAGCAGCGGTTAAGATCTTTGCTTATTCTAATATAATTATTTATTGTATGAAACTGCCCTTGCTTGTTGATGTAGTATGCTGTGAATGACGAACAGGAAAATAAAGACTCCATTTGGTTATGTATTTTTTACTTTTTTTCTTCCAGTTAGTTCTGAATTTTCAGTTGGGTTCTTCAGGCATCTGGGTGCAGTGGTTGAGTATAGTGTAACCGGAGCATGATTGTTGACTAATGATGCGTCAGGTTTCCAGAGGTTGAGAAGTTGCCGTCGGAAATTCTGCAGCTTGACGAGGTGTCGTTCTACTACAGCAAAGAGTCGCCAGTCTTTGACAACGTCTGCATCTCCGCCAACATGGAGTCACGCATTTGTATTGTAAGTAGTCTTACTACTACTGCTTCTACTACTGCTGCAGTGCTGCTGCTGGTGCTTCAGATAATGTGTTTACGAGGAGGATCCAAAAAGTTTGTAAACTGACATAGTTAACCAAAAGAGATATGCATCGTATTTTGCTACTTTTCAACATATTTTTCTGCAACTGAAGTGCACTTGGTTCAATGGCTCCACAGCACTTGGATTTTGTTGCAGAATAACTTTTTACCTTTGTCTTCTAGCCAGTAATTTGCCCTGCAGACTATCGCCCCATCATCAGCAATTTTTTTGATGAGTGTCCTTTCAAGACATCCAATAATATGCTAGTAGTGAGTTGTGCAATAATGCAGTGATAGATGGTACTAACCAGTAACACAATTTCAATGGCATTTATAATACGCATGTATATTGGAGACTACAACGTACAAACTTGCTGAATGCCCCTTGTAATCTGCATGGCAAATTGCTGGCTGCAAGACCCAGATCAAATTTTTTCTGAAATAGAATTTGAGCTTTGGAGAAACGCTGTTCCAAGTGCGTTGCAGTTGCAAAAGACTATGTTGAAAAGTGGCAAAATATGATCGGAATATCTTTTGTCTAACTGTATCAGTATACGAACATTTTGAATGACCCTCGTACAATGTGATTGTTAGGATACTGCGTTACTGCTGCTGTGCAGGTGTGTGCAAATGTGACTGGTAAGACCACATCGCTAAAGCTAGTGCTTGGAGAGCTACCTTTGTTGTCCAGTGTTTACGTCTAGTGTCTGGTGATAACTTTTACTGTATGTAGTGTGACTACGCAGTACCCCCCTCTGATATTTGATGTTTGCATGTGGCTGCAGTGTGTTATTGTTGCAACTGATGATAATCTGGACTCTGGAGTCTTTTCTGGATTTTTAGATCATTGCCCTGGATTCTTTACTAGTAGGAGACTGGTAAAGAAAAGACTTCAGGTTATCAGTATGAGATGGGGTGTAAACTGGCATTTTGCAGGAAATTTCAGAAAGTGTTGAACAGCTTTTGGTGGCATTTCATGGGGAAGAGGAGAGGAGACCAAGAATCCACCGTGCAGATTTTGGTTTTGAGCCGGTTCAGGCTGCGGATCGCAATCCATGTTTCCTGCATCCGGATCCAGGCCCAATGAACCATCCTTAGATGATGTATCAGCTAGGTGGCAGCACTGTTCTTGGCGAAGGTTTGAGATCTCTGATGGTTTTTGGTTGTTACACTGCTATGCTGCGCAGGTGGGTGCGAATGGGACTGGTAAAACGACGTTGTTGAAAATTCTACTCGGAGAGCTGAGCCCCGTATCAGGCGTTCATCATGTACATCGCAGTCTGCGCATGGGTTACTTCAGTCAGCACCACGTCGATCAGCTTGATATGAACGTCAGCTCTGTTCAAGTCCTCGAGGCTAAGTTTCCTGGTCTGTTCTCTTTCTTAGTTTGTTTGGCAGGTCATTTTTGTCTTACCATTACATATAGTGTGCTGATAGTTCAGCTAGTCAATCCAGTGGCATAAGTAATATAAACTACTGGTAGGTCCACTAGAAAGAGATTAATTGGAGTGCTGTCCAGGAAATAGTCAAAAAGAGGAAATCGTTCCAGGTCCATTGGCCAACAACCGAGAAAGCTCAGTTGGTGACAGTTGTCAACTTGACCGGAGGTACTGCCAGACAGCTGGTGCCAGCAGAACGGAGAGGTTAGCCGCCAGGCAAGTCGGCAGCGTAGTTGAATGGACCGAGGGTGCACGGTTCGCATTTGTGTATGGAACTGGATTATTTGGCATGGCCCATTCAAACAGTCTGATTTTTAATGTGGTCATATTGACCACTATGTTCAAGTGCTGAGCATGACTGATCAAGTCAGTGCGATGATCGAGGCCAGTCATTTCAGAAACTGTCTGATTGTTTGATCTGCATAAAGAATGTGCATTCTACTTTTTTTGCGTACCTCCCTGTATGTGTATTGTCTGTGTATATACTCGTACATGTAGATCTGTTTGATGCTATCTGTGTAGGTCAGCCAATGGAGTATTATCGTGCACAGCTCGGAGCATTTGGCCTCTCTGGTGATATTGCTCTACGTCCGGTTGCATCTTTGTCAGGAGGGCAGAAGAGCCGCGTTGCGTTTACTCTCATGACCATGCACAAGTTAGTAGTACTGCACAGTAATTGTGTTAGTGGTTATGGTAGTTTACCTGGTGATAATAGTAATAATAATGATGATAATAGGTGAGACTTTCTTCAGTTGATTGCCTGGACTGATATTCGTTTTATAGCTAATTTTTGACACATGGTTGAGATTTTCTAATGACTGAAATGGCAACAGTAACAGTAATTAAGTTTAGTTGTGTAACGTTATGAAATACAGAGGTGCTGCCATCTACATTACGTGGTGCATATGCAGTGATCAGAGTGCAGGAGTCACATGCGTAATAACTCTAATTCTAGACTTGATGGAGGTGTTTTGTTTCTCCACTCTTATGATGTCCATGCACAAGTTGTTTAAGATTGTTTGAGTAGGTTGCAATTTCTCATCTGATTGGCGCATTTGCTTTTTTGTATAAGCTTTGTCTGATGGGCTTGTTACAGCCACAACAAATTCATTATGACCACAGATATGTTTACGTGTATTTATCTAGGAAAGTAATTGACCTTGACCAGCTTAAACTTCTGCTGCTGCTAATCGGCAAGCCTGCGTTTCTGGCGTTACTTTAGTTGAGGTTAAGATTAGCTTGTTTACAAAAAGCACTGAGTATTAGATTAGCAGATAGCAGCTGTATTGAGCCCCTTATATAAAGCTTGGATCGTAACACTTTGTGTTTCTGTATGCTGTTTTAGTCCAAATTTCTTCATTCTTGATGAGCCGACAAACCATCTCGACATGGAAACAATTGAAGCTCTCGGTCGAGCCATCCAGAAATTTCAGGTTAACATGCTGCTTCATCACGTTAGTGTTCAGTATTTATTATTTCAACATGAATGATGTCCAAAGTGACAGATATCATAACATGGTAAATGTCCACTGTGTTCAGAAAAGAAGTAACCCCTAAACATCGCACAATAAAAATGTCAAATCTAAACAAGTTCAAATAAAATTTTGTAAGATTATTTCCCAATTAATTACTGAAAAGATAGTCAAATTTTGTTGCAAAATATTATTTTAGAGCGGAGTTATTGATTGTTGAATATTGATAACAAAATATCTTCGTTACCAGTATGGCATTACGTAAGTAAACCCCGCTGTTAATATACAGTTCTGTAACTTTAACAAAAAACACCCGATTTTAGCTAAATTATGCGTCAATAATGTGCCATCTATTGGCAATCAAAATGCCAGATTTCAGTTAAATCCGCTGAAGGGAACAATAGTTACAGTGGTTTATGTGAGGTGACCCCAAAACACTTCAGTTTCAGGTTTTTGTGGATTACGTTAGACACAAAAGACCTGAAACTGAATTACTTTGGGGTCACCTCACAAAAGTTGCTGTAATTATTGTTTGCTTTGGCAGATTTATTTGAAATTTTGCACTTTGAGTGCCAATAAATAGTGCATTGTTGATACGGAATGTTTAGGGATGTTGGTTATATGCGAATATGTGATCGCATATTTTGCCAAAACCCGCATATTGCATATTTTTTCACATATAATATTTATTTTAGAATCGCATATGCGAAAATTATGCTGCATATGCAAAAATTTGCATATATGCTGCATATTTCAGCATTTTTCTTGTCCATTGTTGTTTTAAGACTGCTAGATATTTTGGCGGCAAACGATTACCAGTATTTGCAATTAGACGTTGAATAAATTGAAGTCAAATATGTCAAAACTGTGCAGAAAATTTCATCATTATGATTCTCAGTCACTTGAATTTGCATATGCCGGAAATATGCAGAAAATATGCAGCATATATGCCACATATATTTCCACATATTTTGCCTCCAAAAGTTCCGCTTTTTTAAAGAAAATTCTCCGCTATAAACCAGCATCCCTAAATGTTGTCAGAATTGGGTGTTTTTTGTTGGAGTTACAAAAATGTACATTAACCGCAGGGTTTACTTGTGTAACTCCATATTGGTAACGGTGATATTTTGTTATCGATATTCAGCAATTTGTAACTATACTCAGAAATGATATTTTTAAACAAAATTTGGTGATTTTTTTGGTAATTTGTTGGGGATTAATCGTACGAAATTCTATTTGAATTTGTTTTGATTTGACATTTTTGTTATACGATGTACGGGGTGTTACTTTTTTCCGGACACAATGTAGATGTGAACAACAATGCATTTGATTCATCAACTCTTGTGCAACTGTAAGTAACTATGTGAACATTTATAGTGCATTTAAAAGCTGGCTGAAACAATGGCTTGATTTGTTGCATTATTAAGGTTATGTTCGCCAAAAACTTCTAAGACACGAGCTGGTTGATGATCTGTGAGTTTTGTTCGTGAAGCCCGGTACACACTTGTGGTCTGGACGGCTTGCCCAAACGGTCTGTTTGGACACTTAGTATTTTGGTCAATAGTTCGAATGGTTTATCCGAATGGTTGTCAAATATGGCAACCATTGAAACCGACCATCCGGGCAGACCATTCAGCTACTCAGTGCCATAGGTGATGCGGTAGAATATGTATATTTATACGAGGATTGCTCAATCATAAATAAGTTACAAAATGGCGTTATTCTGTTAGTTTTCCAAACATAAGAAAATTCGAAATATATGTTTTGTTAGAAATTTAATTCTGAACATATGTGGAAATTTTTTGGATGATGACGTTATTATTGTGATATCATCAGTTTATAGAACACAGCCTATCTGTGTACTATTTTTCCACCAGTAATCTATCATAACTTGCAAATGATAAATTAAATAGTGTTAGAATGAGAAAAGAACAAGTTGATGTCACCTCTTTAAATGCTAAACATTATTGTTACATTTTTCAACATATCATCTGAGTTTCTTCAAACATTTGTCCCATCTGTCAACAAGCTTCTGAATGTCCGATGCAAAGAGCGATGCTGGCTGCTGTTCAAGCCACTGATGAACGACTGATTGCACCTGGGTATCTGATGCAAATTTCTGCCCACCTAGCATTTTCTTACACCAAATGTGTACTGTTGGTTTTGTAAAATACCTGTCGCCATAAGTGGAGTGAATCTTGTTTGCAAGAAGCTCTTTTGCCCACAAAAAATGAACAGTAGTATATTGTTCCTTATGAGTTAAATTAAATGGCAACATCACCAAATTTTATGTCTATAAATGACGTCACAGTGACGTCATCGACATAAAATTCACAAGTATTAACCAGTGTTAATTTCCTACAAATTGTATTTCAGATCTTTCATGTTTGGAAAACTAACAGAATGATGCCATTTTGTAACTTATTTATGGAATGACCCTCGTATAGTGTTACGCACTGAATGACGTCGCATATTTTGTTCAAATGTCAAATGTGAATTTATATACCGCATTATCGTTGAAAATTTCTAATGCGCTGAAATATGCAAGACATTTTGTTTACGAAATGGCGAGAACTGGTAGACGAAAGCGAAGACAAAATATAAGGAAATGCACACTGTTGGCAACATTAGGCTTATCTGGTTCTCTTTCCGAAACACTACATGCCAGAAATCAAGGTCATGCCAGGTCAGGTGATGGATTGAGAGGAAAAACAAAAGAAGGTTTACAAACACTCTTAATACGAGAAGCAGGAGGACACATTTATTTATTTCTGACGATGCAATACACAGGAAAATGATAAATAAGTAAAGAAAATATTCAACTGCTGAACGGATTGTAGACAATGCTTTTTCCAATGGTCTGTCCGAATGGTCCATTTGAATGGCCACCTGTACACACTGGCAGTTCGGATGGATCATTCGAGCGGATCGTTTGAAGGGATGCAAAAAAGGCAACCGTTCGGACGGATCACCTGAGTGGACCATTTGGACGGTCCATTCTGACGGCTAATGTGTACTGTGCTTGAGATAAAGTGAGAGAAACTAAGGAGGAAAGAACTTGAGAAGAGGTGTATTTTCAACCACTTTTACAGTCTTTTTTGTTGTTGTAGTTCTAGTAGTTACTGGTATCTGTAATAGTTTCTGTGGTTACATGGTGGACTGCTGGAGTGCTCGTTTTACATGGTGATTGTCTAGTCTGTTTGGTTTGTACCAAATTCTGATTATTGCAGTAATAGTAGCAGCAGTAGTAGTAGTAGTAGTATCTGTAGTAGTGTATCTTTAGTAGTTCTTGTTTTTGCAGGGTGGGGTGGTGCTGGTGTCTCATGACGAGCGACTAATCCGTCTGATCTGTACTGAGGTCTGGGTTTGCGGTGACCTTAAAGTGCGTCGTGTCGAAGGAGGCATCGATGAATACAAGAAACTTGTCCAGCAAGAACTTGCGGCTGCTAGTTAACACAAGTCAACCTCCATGCTCTGCTAGGATTATTGTACAGCAACATTACTGGTCTTGGCCGTCTGTCTGTTTATCTCTCTGTCCTGCATGGGCACCTTACTCATAAACAAAATGGATAGAAAAGCCAAAAGTGATGCGAACGTTTCCCAGGGCAGGACTAACCGGTGTGCCAGCTTAAAAGGTCAAAAGGTCACAGTTCATGGTCATTGGATGTCACTTTCTGTCGAAAATGAGGCATAATGTCACTTAAGTGTTCAGTCACAGCTGGCAGATCAGATGTGCGGGTGGCTTTGCCCATGGCACACTAGGCACTGTGCAGTGGTCTGCAGTGAGTACCAGACGGACGTCTGCATTTATGTCGTCACATGGCACGGCGACATTTTGGCTTGTTTCGTTCAACTTTCACTATTATCACAGTGCATTCTGCTACTTTGACTTCTCCCGGCATGTCTTGTGTGATATCCAGATGTTGCTTTATTTGTTAATGATTGCACAGCTGTCTTCTTGCAGTTTAGGAAATAATTATCTCCGCCAAGGTGAATGTAGTGAACATTGGTGGAGATTAAGTAGTCATTTTTTGTCTGTCTGTCTGTCTGTCTGTGCATATGGTGACTCATAGTGCAGCGGCGCCTGTGTGACGTCATAATAGCAGTGACTTTATTATACAGCGCAAGCAGCAATGCTGACATGTAGTGTTTATTAGTCCGCCCGAAAACGATAGTTTTCGGAAGGACTTCTGTTTTACGCATGATGTTTTTTTCCACTCGCGAAATCTCCGAGATGCGTGGGCCGACCGGCGTGAAATTTTGCACGATGGTCAGTAATAGGCCCTATTTTATAATGTCGGTCCAAAATTTTGGGGCACGGACTCCAAAAAAATTTTAGGGGCCAAAAACATACAAAATTTGGCCTGATTTTGGACGACTTCGAAGTTCAGCGACGAATATCTCCAAAACGGATGAAGATATTCAAAATCGGATAGTCATTCCGTCTATGGCGATTCCTCCTGCGTTAGGCGAAACAAGTCCGGTGAAGTTTGGTCCAGTGACCTTGGAGATTTAGATGTTGAATCATACCCCCCTAAAGCGCATTTTTTGGAAGACCATATTTCGGCCCCTAGGGGGTGCTGCGCCCCCAAATTTTTACACGCGCTAGAGAATCACCAAGTCTTACTAGCGCACCCCCCACCGGGGGCGGGGGCCCCCCTTACAACTT
>Ga0056128_1008777_pt1 | contig 12724 bp, 5 predicted proteins | sample WorMetLIZISLAND2_FD_71113 | JGI IMG/M metagenome (GOLD analysis project Ga0056128, IMG submission 71113) | Marine gutless worms symbiont microbial communities from Max Planck institute for Marine Microbiology, Germany - Olavius geniculatus... ...
TTCTGTTTTGGTGCAGCGCTTCAATGCTGTTTTGTTGCACAACAGTTTGCCGGTCGCTGACTGCACGGACTGACGATCGTACCCACCTTTGTGTTTCGTAGTTAATTTTTAAGCTCCCTTGGGAACGGAGTACCGAGGGTAAAAAAATTTCTAAATGAAAATGAACAAGAAATCTGAGCTAATGCTCATGAGATGGGCGAGAGCCTATAGTAGTTCCTGTTCACAAGCTGTCTTAATCTATGTCCAATTTCTATCCATTTTATCGCAATTCACTCTTCTGCAGCTGAAAATTGCAAAAAAAACACTAAAAACTCCTATTTGGGGGTTGAAGGTCATTTAAGGTCATCGAGGCCTTGTTAAACATAAAGGGTTGGGACTTTGACTGCTAAAATCTACATTCCATGCTAAAAAGTTTTGTATGCAGGTTATCTTGGTCTATGTCCAGCCATTTCAGCACAATTCACTTTTGAAATGTGTGTCACAGCTCAAAATCGTTAAAAATTCACTAAATCCCCCTAATTTAGGGGTTCAAGGTCATTAAAGATCATCGATGTTATCTTTAAAAAGCTCGTCGCAGGGTTTTTTTGTGATACACAGCCTGTCTCTGCCTATCTGGAACCATTTTCATGCTGAACAAGCCAATAGTGCTATATATCGTCTGAACATCTTTTTTAAAAACGGATGCTCCTTTTTCTCTATCTCATTTAAGGAGACCCCCTCCACCCAGCAACATTAAATTTTGTCACAAAATACTAGAGACCCTAGGCTATTGTATGGTGAAAACCCGAAGTCTCTATCTCACCTGAGGCGCATTTCACACTTTTTTCTCTGAGAATCTCTGAGAATCTCCGAAATTCTAACTTAGAAGCACGTTTCGCACTTTCTACTTCTCTGAGATTCTCTGAGAAATTGTGAGCAAGATTTTCCCTTGCTATGTTATGCTAGCTTCGCGCACTTGCTTCTGAGTTAGATAAAATTGGCCAGCGTAGAATTCTATCCTAGAATTCTCGTAGAATTCTTACTTGCGCGTTTCACACTTTTTGTGAGAACTATACTGAGCCGTAGAAGTGAGATTCTCAGAGAAAAAAAGTGCGAAACGCGCCTATGGTCTTAGATCGGTACCGGGTTGGGACACAGACAGACGGAGAGAATTACCATAGCTGATACACGAGCTAGCTCTCTTGAATGTAATAAAAAATGCAAAGGTCACTAAGATATACAAAACATACCCAATAAGAACAGCAGGAATGTAGAGTCCAGCTTTTAAGACAACTCCAATCACTTGATTAGGACTAGTGCACAGTTCAGACAACTTATCTTTAACCTAATACAAACAAATACACCAACAAAATTTTGCAAGATAATGATGATATTATATCACGTTATTATATCACACTTAAGTAAATCTGAATTATACCATCTGCAAAGATAACTGAGATTTTATAGCAACATGGATCAAAAACTCAATATATGTTCTGTGCAATTTCTGAACAGTCAAATGTAACATTTTGCAGGACAGTTTCGCTTGGTCATTTCTAGCAGTGTTAAAATGCTGTTGAAAATAATGTAATCAACTGTCGTACGCAAAAAACCACAAGGCATAAAATAACGAAAATTAGGCCAAATACTACTCAGTGCAGAAAAAACCCTAACCCTGGCTGACAATGCAGTTTGCGAGTATGTACTGCTAAGAAAACTGCTGCGTATTACGTCAGCACTGGGCCGACATGTTCGGTTGCTTGAAGCCAATGGCAAGTCTAGCTGTATCTCAGATAGCAAAACTACGCACAATGTGTACAGCAGTGAGGAGTTGCGCGTAAGTCATGGTTTGTTTCGGGTGGTGTCCATCGTGGTAGACCACTGCCAGACGTTCTGTGTTCAAAGACGCGTCTCTGTCAAACAACTCGACCAGAGATTCACTCCAAGACATGGCTGTCGTCAATAGTTTTCTACCGATGTAACGATAGCTAAAATCAATGCATCATACACGCATAATAACAAATTTTTGGTTTGTTTACAATATCAAAGCTACGATGCATCACGTATGATGCTGGTACGATTCAATAGAAAAAACGGATGCGTCTAATTTGCTAAACGTTTAAACGAAACTAGTACGACGGCTCCCCGCTTCCAGTTCAACCATCAGTAAAGCGCTAGATGACGGCGACATTAGCCAATTTCTGAGCGGCGTCGTGAGATAAAAAAAAGTAGAAAGTAGACTAGTAAATTAAAAAGTTTAAATTTTCTAAGAGACAATTTCTTACAGAAGCAATACATTTTATGGGTGCTTAAATGTTGCCCTAAATAAATACGGGCCTAAACTTTGGTCAATAGGGGGCGGCCCTTGCCCATTCCCTTGAATCCGCCACTGCACTAACCTCCAAGACCGAAGCCAAGGCCAGGACACCAACCTTCAAGACCAAGGCAAGGCCAGGGCAGTGAAAATCTACCTCTAGGCAGCCTCGAGGACGTGATGCATTGTTTCGAAGCACCACGTCACTGGTACTAACATTTATGACCTTGAACCTCCAAAATGAATGGTTTTGGTGTTTTGGCGATTTTCGACTACGGCGCACATTTCAAGAGTGAATTGGGCTGAAATGGCTGGAGATATAGACCAAGACAACCTGCAATTAACGCACGTCTCACGAGCTCTGCTCAAATTACTCATTTCGCTAAAACTTTGAAAGCAAAGTAAAAACTGCACGAATATTTTTGAGAAGCTAGTAAAAATTTTAGGAACGCAAATCTTTGCTGGAGACGGAGCGAGCCTTATTGCTCTTGTCGGCGGTACGTCGATCGTCGTCTGATGGGCAGTCAGCTAGAACGATTGAGAGGCCATTCGCCAGGGCGCGCCACGACCATGCGCCACGCATGCAAAATTTTGTCACCACTGACAGACTTGTAAGCTGCTGCTGCTGCAGCTGCATCACCGCTCATCCCGCATCACAGCAGCGATAACTACCTGATGATAGGTCGATCAGTCTCAAGCGATAGACCTAGTTGTATGCGCTACGTCGACATCTTCGTTCATCGTGACGTCGTTTGATGGCATTCGCACCAATCGTCTGATCGTTCGGACGTCAGTAGGCCTACTATTCTTGGCGTACTACGTCAGCCGTCACCGACCTGCTGTCAGCTGTCGTACTTCGGCGCTTCTCTGCCAGGCGGGTAGGAAATTAATGTCCTGTTTAACGCTGATTATAGGCCTAATTGTCCATAGGCAGGTTAAGACAAGGTAGCACAAAACTGTGCCACCCAAGCAGTGGCGTAACTACAATTTCTGGGCCCCCCGGCAAATATTCGCTACGGGCCCCGTCCAAATTTGATTCTCAGATATGGTGATACCGGCTTAATTTTTTCAATAATTCGGGCCACTTTGGGCCCCCTTTACCGTGATGGGCCCCTGGGCCCCCCCGGCATTGCCGGGGCTGCCGATGGCTAGTTACGCCACTGCACCCAAGATGTCAAGAGGTGCACGAAAAAGCCTCACACGAGATAGGACCTACGTTCCATAGTAGACTATCTAAAATGCGTCAAGTTCGATTTCGACCGGTGCTCTGGCCAGGAAAAAAACTGGCAGCTCAAGACGGTTTCACAGAACTTACAGTCTTACAGGCTGGAATGCCAAACTGAGAAGGCGTAGGTCTATCAAAATGTAGGTTTGATTACAATGCGGATTGCGGAAGCAATTTAGCCTTCTGAAAGTTCCAAAATCAGGAAAGCAGGTACGCATTTCGCAGCCCAACAATTGAACAAATTCTACGGATTGGGGCACATTCCCCTCACCCACACGCCCCTCTCCCCATTCAAATCCTGAATTTGCCCTCGAATTGACGGCGCCCATTGGGAACGCAAGACTAAAGAAGTCCGAAATGCAGACCTGGGGCGCAGAAATTTATCACTCCTCAGATGGCATAAATCAAATTGCAGCAGTGCAGAAGCGCGTGTAAGCATCGTGTGACACGGCTGTTCGAACAGTAGGCCTAGAAGGCTTAACAGCTGCTGTTGTTAAGCCTTCTACTGTTTGAACGGCCGTGTCAAAGGATGCTTACACGCGCTTCTGCACTGTTGCAATTTGTTGCACGAAAACGACGTTTGAGAAATTTAACGTTGCACTTTTATTGGCTCGCTCGACTTATCTCGAATCGGCCTCGGCTCAAAATAAAATCCAGCTCAGCTCGGCTCAAGCAATTTCTGCAGGCTCAGCTTTGTGGCTTCGTCTTTCTTTTCCCAGGTCAACGAATACGCGACTGGCGACAGATTAGCTGAGATTACGTAGAGCATTCTAAAGTCTAAACCATTCGTTAAAGCTAGCTCGTGCTAGTTGTAGGGCTACGTCGTAGTTGTCGGATCCCCGGCCGCATACATATTTAGAGTTTTTTTGGCGCATTTAAGCCTAGACCTATGCTGTCAGAAAAATCTGCCCAGTTATTTTTCACTTTTCCTAACTTTTTCCACGAAGCATTCTGCTTTTATCTGTCAATGGACGTTGTTCTATAAAACAGAACTATAGGCCTGCCTATAAACTGAACAGACTGCATTGGATGCAAAATAATAATAATAATATCACAAAAATACAAACAAGAAAATTACCAGGAAACTGTCTTGGTGCACGGCGAATGGCCTAATCATGTTGTCATCTACATTTATATACATTTATATATGCCTACAGCAGTGACGCTGCAGCAGCAAATCGATGACGTCATGGCGTCGTACGTGCTGTGACGTCACGGTGACGTCATCAGTCCGTGCGTAGCTGCGGGTTTACTGTGCGCCGACGTCGATCGAGAGATCGAATTTCACTTGCCCTGCCTGGTGGCCTGGTCGTGCGTCCATTAGACCTAAACCTGTCGCTGGTCCGTCGCGGGTCTACTCTGGTCGGCCAGCTGCTATAGGCCTACCGTAGGTCGAATATATTTCGTTGGTTCGCGGGTTGGTCGGTTGGCATGGCGGTGATGACGTAATTACGGACGGCGCGTCAACGCGGCTAAAGCGCTTCCATTACTCGTCAATGCATTGACGACACGACCCGCCACTGGGAGGTGTGCGAACTGTGGACTGCGTTCCGCCGGAGCGCTGTCACTTGCGCTACAAGTGGGTATAGCTCTTTGCGGGAAACCCGTCGCAGAGTTACAAAGCATTATCACCTGCCGTACGGGATTAGCCTACATCTGCCATCTGACACAGGTGAACGCGCTCCGGCTCAATCCATGCCAGATTTACCTACAGGCCTAGGCCTACCGGAGGGATGGAAGGCGGAGGTGGCATTGATTCTGGTTATAATACTGAGATGGTTTACCTATAGGCTACCCAGTCACGCATCCACGTATATAGTAACCACTTGATAGCGACACGACCGGGAGTCGAACCCATGACCTCTCGATAGTAAGTCTGACACCCCCCGTTGCGCCACCAAACCAAACAATCTCGGCGACAGACGAGTGGGCTACAGCAGAGAAAAGGAAATGATGAACCTATACCCGACAAACGCGTCTTTTGGTGAATTTTAGGCTTTCATCTTATAACTAAAGTTTGCAGCTATCTCTGGGAATTTTAAAAATCGGGTAACCGGTGCCGGAGAAACTGCATTTTGTCTGATGGAGTATTTTTAGCAATTATGTAGAATTGTAGATGAATGTGGGCCGGTGGACGGATTTGTCAGTGGAATTGCGGCTTAGTGGCTGATCGAAATCCTCAAGTCTGTCCAGCACGAATCCTGCATCAGTGCAATGGTGTGAGCTATCTACACCGTGTCTGAAAAAAAAAACATCCCCGACATTGTCGATTGTCACTTGAAGACGAGTTGTCCAGTTTTAATAATTTTTGGTACAAATATTTCAGACACAACTGTGCATCAAATGACTAATCAGTTTTTAACCTCACCCATTGTCTGCTTCTACATTACCTGGGGTAAACTGAACGAACGAAATATGCGTCAAAATGAACAAAAATACGCCAAAAAGCATTCCACACATTATCGATTGTGACTTTACGAATGATAAAGATTTTAATATTTTTTCTGCAAATATTTTCGAATCAACTGGCCATCAAACTACCGCTCTAGTTCCCACCTCACCCAATTTCTGCTTCTGCAATACCCGGAAATAAAACAGAAAGGCGAAATAAGCGCTGAAATGAACAAAAAACCAATAAATCTCGTGTCTTCAAACTTGCGGCCCCTAACAGTTAGTCAGTTACATGGTTTGACTGCCATGCAACAGCGTATCTACCAGATAACGTTTATGAATGTTAATGAATTCAAGAAGTGACTGGTACTGGATTGGTCTGAAGCAAAACTTTTTTGAACTGCTGTCAGAAGAAGGAGAAAGCGTTTCCATGCCCGTGTTCCAGTAAAGGGCCAAAACTTTGAACATTTTTGCAGCAAAAAAAGTTAGATAAAAAGTCAGTCAGAGTAAAAAAAATATGGACAAGACGTTTTATGTGCTATTTTGATCACAGGCTGAAGATAGTCCAAGCCATGTGTTAACGGCGACTTTTCTTTCCTATGGGAAAGCCAAAAATTCGACCCCTGACAAAATTAAAACCCCTGATCTGATTGAGATAAAATTTGGCACGGTCAATTATGTCGGCTCATGTAAATCTGCCCAAGGGGAGCTTCTCGGCAAATAGGTGAAATATACGCAAAAATTTTTCTCGCTGTACCTTTTTTTCAAAAACTCACTTACAGGTTAAACCCTTCGGCGGATTTTTGCGTGTTATGGCTCAAATGACGCAATCTCGCGCAAGGATGTGCCTTTTAAGGGTTAAAAAATTTGAAATTAATATTCAGCGTATTTGTTCAAAAAAATTCCCAAAAAATACAATGGAGCCTATGGGAAAAATTAAACAGTTTCTAAAACGGTCATAATTTTGGCTGTGTATAATATAGAGTCGTAATTTTTGGTTCTAGGTATGGTTTTCGGGGATGGCCAATCTAATGGTGTCATTTAATTTTATCCCGGACCCTCCCCAGTTGCCATGGCAACGAAATTTGGGACAAAATGGGTACAATCGAAAATTTCTGGGATATTTTTTTCCGGACACAGTATATTTATTTAACCCTTTTCGTCATTTGATGACAACAAATAAACAAGAAACAAACAAACAAAAAACGGAAACGAAATACAATAACAAATAGGCCTGTAGCTAGCCGGAAACTGCGCTAGTACAGCAAATGTCTCGGAATAGGTCTCGGCGAGTCGTTGAAGCTCCCGAAAGTCTCGAGAGTCTCGGGAGCTTCAAGATCTCGTCTCGGTCTCGTCTTGATCTCGGCTCAGAAGGTCTCGTGCACATCCCTGGAAAATCTACCGTTGCGCCGAAAAAGTGACACCCTTTCAACTTTGGCAATATAATGCCGCATAAAATGCAAAGCACCAGATATACTGCTCTGGCAGTTTTAACACTTGCTACTCGTATTAGGCGTTAGGCCTAATTATGCACAGTTTGAATGTGCTCATTTACTTGAAAGCATTATAATTTTTTTTCTGAACGCCAGTATTTCTCCATATGAGGATTATTAATAAAACAACGTTCATTGTTAGTCAATCCAACCAGAGCGACGAAAGTGCAGTTTGTTCGCATAAAAGCAACAAAAATTATTTACATCGGCAGACGCAGAACGACGTCGTTTGATTAGAAACCGAAGTAGCAAATGGGCCTGCGATGCATTTAGCAAGAGAGAAAAGTCAGAACGAAAAGGGTGTTACTTTTGGGCGGCCCTCCATGTATGTGTCGTGACTGATCTGTAATTCGCTGAGCATCGTACAACAATCGTTGACAGTGCCATTTATGATGAGCTCACACATGTCTTTATCATTTTTATAGGTTTACCCGATACACCGAAAATTTTGGGTCTGCATGAAAACTTTCATCTTGGAGAAATTAAGGCGTAAAGCTGAAATTTTGATCACCCATAATCTGCTCTGTCAGACATGACTGTATCGGAATTCCGTTGCTAACTTGTAGTGTTTATCGGAAAATTGCAGGGATGTGGTCTCGGTCGAGACGTCGCGGTCTCGAGACGCACTAACGTCTCGTCTCGGTCTCGGAGCAATATGTCTCGGTCTCGGCCCAGTATGTCTCGTCTCGGGTCTCGGGTCATTGCGTCTCGTCGAGACGTTTTGTGCAGGCGCGTGCCGTGTATACTGTAGCTGCAGTTAGAGCGATACTAACCGGCATGACATTTGTGGCTTAGACATATTCGTTTACGGTGTTTTTACTTCTTCATTTACTTATTTATCATACAGCAGCTTTATGTCGTGTCAATTTTTTTTTGTCATAAAATGACCTAGTCGCGATAAAGATGAAGTGTATGATGTCAGAATGAGTACGATCAGCCAGATGTAGACGACGTATAATGCTATAATTCGCTGTAGTTTACTCATTTCAGTTGCTTGCAAATTGCGATAAACATAATGGCTCATGTTTACAACACTGCAGTTGCAATTCTTTATAGTGCAAGCCGTTTATTGTTCAGTGATTGTCAAAATAAAGTGCAAAAACACAATATCACAAATAGAAAGCGTTTATCATGGTGCGAGTTAATTAATCCGTAATTTTTTTCATTGTCAACGTGTTTCACCATATGTCACGGAAAACGTCTCGGCGAGTCGTTGAAGCTCTTGAGTCTTGAGAGTCTCGGGAGCTTCAAGGTCTCGGACAGCGTCTCGGAAACTGCAACGTCTCGTCTCGGACAAAATTGTGAACGTTTCGGTCTCGGACCAGAAGGTCTCGTGCACATCCCTGGAAAATTGCAACTTCCTTCACGGTCTACTTTTTTAACCTGCAACGTTGCTACCGTAATCAAGTACTAGATCAGCGGTAAAGATGCTGCAGTTGGCGTGTCGTTGTGTTACGTATTCTCGGCGTGTAGTCTGCAGGGTGGACTCGTGGTGGATGGTGCAAGTAGTTGTAAGCCCGGTTGAGTTAAGATGGGGAGCGAGCTCTGAGCTAGTGAGATGAACTCGTCAACGTCGGTGGAGGAGCTCGCGTCGCACGTGTGCGGAATAACAGCGCGCAGTTGTCTGTTGACGCCAACTACAGGGTGCGGCAAAAAAGTAGCCCCCTAAAGTTTTTCGCCGTTTTTCAGCAACCGTTTGGAATTTTAAATTGAAATTTTACAGATTTATTTGCGGAAACGTTCTACATCTAACTGCCAAGTGAAATGTGATTCTGTTGAAAAACGACAAAATTATAGGCTTCTCAACATGACAGTTTATCGATATTTTAGCATTAAAAATGTTTCAGCTAAAAATGCTATTTAATTTTCAAAAATCGGTTACCACGTTATTGCCGATGACGTCACAGTGACGCTTTGACAAACAGTAATTTATTTTGTTTATAAATTATTACTAAATTATCGTTCTTTTAAAGCAATCGCCGGCTGCCCACTGGATTCATCTTCCAGTAGGACGGCACGCCAGCACACAGCGCGCAGCGCGCAGCGCACAGAACTGGCTGTGGGCCAACTGTCCAGATTTCATCACAAAAACCAATGGCCTCAAAATTCGCCGAATACAAGGAATCGCTTTAGGTTATCTGGGGCAACCTATCACAAGGACCGATCGACAAGACGGTGAAAGACTTCTCAAATTAAGCGACTGAAGGCTTGTGTTGGACCTTGGAGCTGTCGGTGGACACTTCGAACATTCACAATGACAATGAAAATCTGACATCTGATCATTAGTTAACTGTGTTGTTTGACTCGTTTCAGCGATGTTATTGAACTGATGTTGTAGCTTGAACATTTCTAATCGCTGAAAAATCGGTAAGCGGTAATGTTAAAAAGTCTATAACTTCGTCGTTTTTCAATGGAATCAAATTTTATTTGGCATTTAGCCGTAGAACAATTCCAGAAATAAATCTATAAAACTTCAGATTAAAACGCTAAACGGTTGCTGAGAAAATAGCGATAAACTTTAGGGGGCTACTATTTTGCTGCACCCCCAGACGTCGTATTTTACATGTCAGACTGTCTAGACGTCAGCAGCAATGTGACTCCGGTCTTGTATCGCTAGGTGGGTTAGGAACGGAGCGTGTTGCTTGTCTCGACTGTCGAGCTGCCTAGTTGAGAAGTTGAACTGACATTGTCTGGACTGAGCAGACTCGTACACCAAAACATCACCTTTAAGTTATAAATTCAAGTGATATTTGACTAAAGTTCAAGTCAAAGTTCAACTCAAATGATTCTCGTGTTAAAAAGTCAGAGTCAAAAATTTTAGCCAATTTGACTTTGACTTTGACAACCTTGGTGCGAGGCTTTTAAGCAACTGAAACGCAGTTTAAGCTTCAGCCAATAGATTTATTCAAAAAATGCAGCGTTTGTGGAGATATTGTTCTCAGTCTGTGGCTTACTGACATGACAAAAATAACAGATCGGACAAGTCGTTGAACATACGAGGGTGGTTGAACGTGGTTCTAAGGTGTTAAATTGTATAACATTTAAAACTGTATAAAATTCAACTGTATCAACTCAACTCAACTCAGGTTTAATAAAAACGATAGCGATGGCGAAAAGATATACAAATATACTAGTAAAACTAACAACTACATATAGCTAATAGAGCACAACATGACATCACACATAATATACAAAATACGAAATAGTCCACACACAACGCTCATTTCAGTCCAGTTCACATCCACATATATATTTCTAGTAGATACATTTTGATGTAAAGCACACAAATGTTATACAAATGTGTTTATATTTTAGGTTATAGGTATTTAGCCAGGTCAAAGTGGATAAAAGACCTATATTTGTTAGTTCTCGTCCGTGGTATGGGATAGGCGGTATGTCGTCGTAGTCGACAAATAGTATCTGAGTCTCGTCGTTTGGGATGATAGTCGTGCAAACAACACTGTCAGCATTTGTAACTGTGCGAAAAAAATTTTCTCCCCAAACCATATCTTCGTACAGAAATGGGTTCTACCCCGGCGCATGCACATTCAGAATCATATAGCATATCATATGCAATGGGATGGATAATTCTGAGGGCCAAGATAACAATTTTTGGGACTGAGCAACAGTTAGACCATGGTGCCAAGTTGCACATCCATATTTTAGAACAGGTCTGATTACCGTGAAACGGAAAATACGATAGGTCATTCGAAGATAACCCAGCGCGTCTCAGCTGTTTAAGGTAATACAGCCGTGGAGCAACTTTCGCACAAATAGTGTTTACATGCGCCTCTCAACTCAAGTCATTCGACAAAGTAACACCAAGTAGTTTGAAACTAGTAACACTTTCGATAACATCAGACTGTACAGTAAAACATGTTACTGACTGTATGAAAACTAACTGATACTTTCTCCTTACATGCTGTCACGCCCGCCATAGGCGAAGCTACCGTTCGCCCGCCGCCGGCCACTTCAAAGAAACCCACCTAACGATACATCCCTGGTAAGGTGCTAATGATAGGCCACCTAATGATAGGCCTACACAATCTTCGACTCCGTATGGATCTTCTTCTCCACCGCCAAAATTTGTGCAGGGGCATCAGAGGCGTTGTGGCACGGGGACGGGCAAAGTCAGTTGTTTCACCCCCCCCAAAAAAAAAAAATTCCAGCATGTCGGATTTTACAAATACAAAATTCGGGGCTGAAAAGTGCCCTTTTCCGGAATAATTTGTAGGTAAACCTGAAATTTTACAGCCGCTTATACTCTCCTTATCGCAACCGATAAAACTACAAACTTAATTTGTCGTAATTGTAAAAGCGACTAAAAGTGAACTGCAGTTTTCGTCGCGGAACATACCAAAAACGTTTGGCTAACAGATGTTTAGAGCCATCGCCAGGCGCAAAACCAAAATTTTACGGTAAAGATCAAGACTATAAAGCTTCAACACTAATATCAAAAGTCTAAGACTAAGAGTCCAAGACGGAGGCCGGTCTGTGACCGGTCTTGTCATAAGGCGGCGGTCTCAGACCCCCAGTCAGACTGGTTGACAGCACGCTGCGTCGTTACTGCGGATGGCATCGCCCACATCACCATGCAGTGTACACAGCGTACGTAGGCTTACACACAGCATCGCTCGTTCTCGGACATTTCTCATCATTATCCGACGCCGACGCCAAGCGAGCGTTTTTAGCAGCCACGTGCCGTCTAGTCGCCAAGAAGACGAATGAGTTGTCACTGCACGGCCGCAAGGATGTTGTATATATACGGCACGTTTGTGTCCTGCATGCCTGCCTTCGTACACCCGCCGCAAAATAACTGTTGGTTAAATTGACGACGGTCTTTGGGACTCGAGTTGGCACTCGTAGGTCTACTGCTTATATGTCTGTACCTCTACAGTGTGATCTGATAACCCACCGGATCAGTGATGCGTGACCAGCCGAGGCACAGTGTCGGCCAGCGTGGAATAAGTGTATTAAACCACTGTCTGGACTTTGAAGTGTAATAAGTGCGTGTTTGGCTAAACAATAACGCATCTGAAAACTGAACAAGAAGATTATTTTTACGCACTATTTGAAGCTGTCCGTCATCAGTTGTCACACTTTGTCTGGCAGCGTTCTAGCCGACCATAGCCGACAGTCGCGCTTTTAATACAATGTTGTGTCCCGCTGTAACGAACGTATTGCGGTTGTACGGTACGTCTTAGGGCGAGTTGCACCAACGTCGTTCATGATCTCGGTTCAGCTGAACCTAGATCAAAAGTTGAACCAAGTTCACGCTGAATTACATTGCACCATGTTAAACTCGGATCAGCTAATCCCGTT
>Ga0056128_1008780_pt1 | contig 12723 bp, 6 predicted proteins | sample WorMetLIZISLAND2_FD_71113 | JGI IMG/M metagenome (GOLD analysis project Ga0056128, IMG submission 71113) | Marine gutless worms symbiont microbial communities from Max Planck institute for Marine Microbiology, Germany - Olavius geniculatus... ...
ACAGGCTCAGGAAGGATACCGGACTTCAGACTACAGCGGAGTTGAAGACACTAATGAAGGACAAGTGCGAGTGGCGTGCCATTGCCCGAGGAGACTCGACCTGATGATGATGATGATGATAGGGTGTTTACGCAATCCAGCAAACGTCCATCATTAGCACGTGTATTCTGAATACAACACTATTTGAAACTATCAAGCTTGGCCACCGCTCAGCATAATTTTTTTATTTGAACTTGCCATCAAATGACTGTTCAGTTTCTCACCTCACCCAATGTATGCTTCTGCATCACCTAGGGAAAGCAGATCAAGCGAAATATGTGTTCAAATAAACAGAAAACCTGAAAAAACATCCCCGACATTATCGATCGTAACTTGAAGAAAGATCAGCAGGTTTTAATACTTTTTGCCAAAAATATCTCTGACACAACTGGCTATTAAATAAGTGTTTTAGTTTCCACCTCACTCATCATCTGCTTTTGCACTACCTGGAGAAAGCAGACCAAGCACAATACGTGTTAAAATGAATTGAAAAAACGTCAATAAATTCCATCTATCCTTATCTATGGGCCCCAACAGCTGGTCTATTACAAGGTTTGACTGTCGTGCAGCAGTGTGTCTACCAGATAAAGTTTAGGAATCTTTGTGAAGTCAAGAAGTGACTGGTACAGCCTGCATTGGTATGGAGCAACGAATGGAGAAAGCATCTCCTTGCCTGTGTTCGCATAGTGGGCAAACACTTCAAACAATTTTGCTGCAGGCAGTTGAGAAATGAACAACTGAATGAAATGTCAGCCCGAGTGTCAGAAATGTGAACGAAATGTTTTTATGCGTTATGTTAATTAAGCACTCATGTCGCATGGGATAAAAAAGTGATATTTCGCTGATTGTGTTTTCCCCATGTAGTGCAGAAACAAATGCTGGATGAGGTAGAAAACTGAACGGTCAATTGATGGCAAGTTGTGTCGGGAATATTCGTACCAAAAATTATCAAAATCTGGTAATTGGTTTTCAAGTTACAGTCAAAAATGTCGGGGATGTTTTTGGGACACAGTGTAGAGAACGTGTAGAAACGTTGATAGAATTGTATCAATCACACATTTGTCTCTGGGATATGAAAACTGCGAACTACAAAATTATTGCAATAAGGAAGAAAGCCAAGAAACAAAAAGGAACGCACTTTGGACTTTCAGGTGATTTATGCGTCTTTGCCTGCATGAGAAATGTAAAATAATTATTAAAACTTCTTTGCTGACGACGTCTGGCTCCCGGCCGGTGTAGGCTGCCCTACCGCATTTCGACCGGACACCCGGCTCGTGTGTCGATGGCTTTAGCGGGTATTGCATTCAGCGTCATCGGTCGGCGCCCGCCGGACGTTCTCACTGGTCGCAATGGTAATCAATACGGGAACCTGTCGACGGTGGCGCCCTCTGTGGAATAGTGCGGCGCCGGACACGCTGATTAATGGTGGCCCGTTGGCTCGTTATTAAAAGCGCTCGGCCGCCGCCGCGCAGTCTGCAGAGTGCCGGAATTCCGCCGCACTGGCCCGGCGTCCAGTTTATTATCCACGTCTCCGCGCCGAGTTCGCCGAATTATGCCGGAAATCCGTAATCTGTGGAGCACACACACGCGCACTGCTGCATATGCGGCGTATGCTCGTCGATGATCGGCTGCTAATCCAGATCCACTCCCTGCAGCCTGGCTCAGCAGTCAGCTTGACCTGTTTTTCTCGCCGTCTTTATCGTAGGCTACGTTCCGCCAGCCAAAAAGTTACGTTCGGTCAGTTTGCAGTTTGCATCATTCTCATTCAGAAGACTTTGACGTCGAGAAGCAATCGATTCGTATATGAGATTTGGGATCCGGCTTCACTATTTTCGGCACTGAACTGTAGATGCCTGTCATTGCTAGCTAGGTAAAATGCTAACTTTGTTCATGATAGAAAGACGGTGCTAGCCTACATTGTGTAATTTTGCATTTGTATAGCGCATCGAACAACGCAAGTCTCTAATGCGAAAGTGATAAATGTTCTATCGTGATAGCACCACAACAACTTCACCAGGTTTAACCCTCACATATTTCTTTACCGGATGTGAACATCTACAGCCACACCTACTCACAAGAATATAGAAATGTCAACCAGCGAATAATCCACAACTTGATTGGAAAAAATGCTCAGCCGGTCTGTGGGGACTAAGTGACCGACTGCCTACAGACACGATATTCGCCGTCAGTAGGCCTACAGTCGATAGGCTACGGAAATAAATGAGCTTAAGTCGCGTGGGTCGTGTATAGGCTACAGCGTGGGCCATAAAAACGTCGCACTTTACTTTTGTCCATATCTTCGCCAATTATTAACTGATTTTCAAAATTCTTTTACTGGCATGTTCTGCGGACAATTTGCAATAATGTGATTATTATATATCCCGCCACACAGTAAATTCGTTTCTACACTACCTTGTGAAATATAAATGTAAGAAAAAACTAATGATAGTAACAAAAATTTAGGTAAAAAAAAAACACTTCAGACCAACATTGCAATGAATGGTTCGTGTGACATTAGACTGTGTTATGCCTAAACAGTCTAGTCTCATACAGATTATTCACTGTAATGTTAGTCTGAAGTTTTTTTCAATTTTATCAAAATGTTTGTTTGTTATTATCGTTATGCATATTTCATTGATAGTTCACAAGGTAGTGCAGAGACGCATTTACGTTGTGGTAGGATATGTAATAATCTCGTTATTGCAAACTGTCTGCAGAGTGTGCCGGTGAAAGAATTTTGAAAATCGATCAATAATCGGCGAAGATATGGACAAAAGTAAAGTGCCACGTTTTTGGCCCACCCTGTATATATAGGCCGATCAACTGAGTCGCTGGTGCCGGAAACTTCGTTCCGTTCACGTGACTGTCACGTGACGTGACGTCACGACTCGCCATTCACTGCGACTGTTCCGCGAAAATGCGATTTGCCGCTTACCATATGGCCGCCTTCAGAGCGGGAGCACCAGTGGCGTAGTAGGGTTTAGGGTTTCACTCCGACTTTTCGAGACAACCCAAAATTAAAACGACAGAATACTGTGAATATTTTTCAACGATTTCGTGTTAGGCAGATGCAGAGCTGTCCAAAACTGCTTCAAACGAAATCGCATGCGAGTTTTATTTCATCATCGTCATCATTATCATAATCATTTATACTGCGCCGTTTAGGCCTAAAGTAAAAATAAAGGACAGTGGTGCATTACAATTTCGATCTATGCATACACAAAAGTAAGAATTAAAAACAACGTTAAAATGGTAGCCTATGTCTTCAGTTGTCGCTTGAAAGTGTTGAAAGTTTTATTTTAGTTTTAGTTCTACCTGTAGGTATTTTTAACAGCGGAGACGAAGTCGTATTTTTGCAGTCAACTCGTAAATTATCGGTATTCACTGGTTTACTTTTCTGTGTTCTCGCTTTTGGCTGAAATTGTCATTTCTGGTTATTGGTATCAAACCTCACACGACAGTGTGAGTGTTGTAATGGGAAAAGGCAAACTTTTACCCTCAGCCAACCCAAAACTCCTGAACCGATCGTCACCAAATTTGAACGGCGTGATTATGTCGTGGACGTTTACCACCAAAAACAAATTAGGCTCAATCGGCCCAAAGGTTTTTGCTCTCCGAACAGATGAAATATACACCCCTCCTGTTCGAAATTTATTACACATTTTTGGTTCTTGAACTCGCCTACAGGCGAGTCCGTTAGACCTATCTTTACGCTTAATATGTCAAATGACGCGGTTCTGTGCAAGGATGTGTTTTTTAATGTTACAAAATAAAAATTTAATTTTTGATTTATTTATTCGAAAAATTCGAAAAAATACAATGGCGCATATGGGAAAAATGTAAACTGTGCAAGATAGAGTCGTACTTTTTAGTTGTAGAATATGGTTCTTGGGGATGGTCTAATTAACGGTGACATTTATATTTACCCCCGGTTGACCCCCGTTGCCATGGCAACGAAATTTGAGACCAAATTGGCTATAACTCGGTTTGTGTAAGAGATATATGCGAAATTTGTGCGTCTATAGGGGGGTTTACGGGGATGAGCAATTGAATGCTGTCAATCGCATTTTTCCCCGACCGATCCCTGTTGTCCCGTTGCTGACACATACGGCTTTTTGGACTGGAATGCAAAGTTCAGTTCAGACAAAAACAGGCAAAATCGCTGTACTTGGCAGACGAAGAATTGAACTTCGTCACGCTAAATCACATTAAACATTTTCCAACTAAATAAACAGCCTGGCACATGCACTTCAGACCAAAAAGCTGTACGTGACAGATACGTCGCTAAATCAAGTCTGCCTGTGGTCTGGATAAGTCAGCTAATTGTATGCACATAGCCTACCAATTAGGTCGTGTGCCGATGTTGACGATGCATGCTGCAACGATAAAGATGCTGCTATGTGACAATGACAATGCAGATTGCAGTAATAACAAATCGACGGGCAAGATGTTGAGTGCGAGAACAATGATTGTGCGATGATGACACTGACAACAGCTTGTGCGACAATTACAACGTTGGAGTTGTGACTGCGATTACGACAACAGCGATGTAACGTAAACTTCCACCAATGCCTCTAATTTACTTGCGTTAAAAATTGCGGCCAAACCGTTGTACATAGCGACTTTGTTTTACCAAAGTCATGTCCAACGGCACCATCACCGACCCCCTACGATGTATTGTTTAGCCACATTACATACGTTACACACAGACAGACTGGCAAACAACAACCGCGACCCCTGTACGACTATGAGAGCGACTGTGTCTGCAAGGATAAGGTGGGGACTGCGACTGCAACGACGTCGTCGATGACGCCGTCGCCGACGGCTACTGAGACAATGACGACGGTGACTGCGACAGCGTCGCTTGTTGCAATGGAGACGGCAACGGCGATTGTGTTTGCAACGACGAGAATTGTGATGGTGACGACAACGTAAACAAGAAATTTGAGCTAATGCTGACGGGACGCGCGAAAACCTATAGCAGTTCCTGCCCGCAGGCAGTCACCCATCGCAGTACTAACCGGGCCCGGCGTAGAGTAACTTCGTTTCAGCCGAAAGGCGTTACCAACGACGCCACGCCACCAATGCCAGCGCCGTGGCGCCGCCTTGTGAATGATTTTGTGTCGCAGTCCGAAATCGCCCGAAAAATCCGTAAAAATCCCTATTTTGGCGTTCAAGATCATCCAAGGTCATTTAATTCGGCGCCAATCGAAAGCCAGTATACGATTTCCTATTAGTGATTAAAAGTAATCTAGGCCTTATCTCGCACCGTTACTGAGATACAGCGAGTTACAGGCCAAAAATCGCAAATTTTGCTTACCCCTTCTCATTTAGCGCCCTTGTTCGGGGTGACCCCCTTCGAATTTATGAAAAAACTTTACGGTTCCTGAAACTCGAGTCTTCCGGGCAGCCAACGGTAAAAATTTGGTGATCCTAGCTTGGACCGTTTTTGCCTGATCCACCCGTGTGACGGACAGACGGACGGACAGACGGACAGGCGGACAGAATTGCGATGGCTAAGACGCGCTGAAAGCATAGCTGCTTTCGCGCGTAAAAACATCGAGTGCAACGACGACGACAACGAGGTCAATTGCATTTGTGCGGCTTGACAAGTCCCACTTTACGCCAGTGCTACGGTGTACTGCGGGAATTACCTTAGTATCTGCATAGGCTTGTTTCTATTTCGCCAACCGTTCATCTAGAAACTTGCAATCCGGTTTACCTATACTTCAACTGACCCACCAACCAGTTGATGAATCCAACCCGTCCCGACCGACAGAAAAGTATAAAAAGTGCGACCCAACGTGACCCGTAGCTGTAGCGCCAAATTTAGTCAGTCTCTCGACTTAAGCTACCAGGCAGTAAGTCTCTATGCAAATAAAACTAAGAACGTCAAATCGGAATGTGATCAAATTGCACCGCGCAAATTTGACCCAGTCGTACTCAATCGATCGGACGAAACCCGCTTACTCACTTAGCTTAGCTTGGCACCTATTTTTGTGTCAATTAAGTAAAAGTTTATACAACGAAATTTTGTTTAGGATATACAGTAATATTTTTCAAGTATTTAGGATGGCTAATCTTGTAAGGGCCAGTCTGGAATTCAACACGCGATAATATCGCCCCAAAACCATTTTTGCCGTTTTCGAGTTTTGACTCATCGCCCCTACATAGCTTTGTAAACTGTTAAAGTTTTTTGCTCTGATTTATTCAAACTTAAAGCTTTCACAAACGAACTTTTTATTTTTTTCCAAGTGAGCACATTGCGAACAAGCCCCACTGCACAAATATTTAAATTCTGTCTGTTAAAATCGATGTCTCATTGCTTTTCTCTTAACCGCATCATGGCACTGAATGGCCTATTTTGTGCTGATGTGCCGTTAAGAAACTACTCGCTCGCTCACTCTTAACCGCATCTTCTATGTCATGATTGTAGTTTGGCGCTTCTTGCTGTGCCAAAGACAATCTACACAATGTAACAAGGTGCAAAGTAGTTATACATTGAAGCATTTGCAATGCATACAACACTTGTATTTCAAATAATATGGCACAACAACATGAATAGTATTTAACTATTTATGAATGACAACATTTAATTATGTATATTATTTATAATATTCTAAGTTCTTTATAGTTCTAGTGACAAAATTATTTTCCTGTTCTTGCAAAGCTTATTGTAGCAATTAATGGCCACTACTGTACCAATCAATGGCCGTGGCCACTAAATGGTCTACTATGTGGCCACTAAATAGTACAACAAGGGTTCCCGCGATCTATGTCGCTATATATTTATACGTATGACAAAAGCATGGATAAACTGCACAAAACATTACAAAAATAAATTATTTTGTCAAAGACAGCTTACCATGATTTTGATCTTCATGCAGGTAGTAAAACAACCGACGCAACTAAAATGAAAGTGTAAAATTGTCCTCCAAATATATTGCAAAATTACGGAAACTTTGTGCAATCACAGCAAAGCCTTGACATGATTACATCACCTGCCACGGCTATAGTTGCAAAGTTCTATAATAAATAAGCCAAAAACATCAGTCAACCGGCAAGCAGGTAAAACGAAAACGCGAAACACAGCGGTGAAAACGTGGCCATTAATTGGTCAGTGGCCATTAATAGGCCAGTTTACCCAACCGACCAACAGATGGACCCGGTCGACCTACGTCTGCAGCTGTGTTCCGTACAGCAGTGAGCCACGTAGCCTATGACTGTTGTGGTTGTATGTGGTAGACTGCAGAGCACGGCGGACTTGTTGGCGGCCAGCGAACTGTCAAAGGAGTTACGTCGACCGGCCGAACAGCCGGGCTCACTTTTCACCAACTTCGAGGACGTCACGGTCAGTCCTCTATTGTTACACACTAGTGCTGACTAGTCGATTAATAAATTACTCGACTAATTTAAATTAATCGACTAATAGTCGACCAGTTAAAATTTCTGATGTAAATAGTCTATTTAACACACTTATTAGCATAATTATAATTTACGACAAACTAGTATATTCACAGCTGAAATCCATGCATTGGATATGGCACTAGGGGTCATCCGTCGCTCCAGAAGTAAAGATTATGTGGTTTTTTCTCGGACTCTTTGTCCAGCTTACAAGCAGTTGACAGTTGACAGTTGCAAAGTCGAAAATCCACTGATATTGAAGATCTTGAAGGATCACAACCAACTATTAACAGTGGTTAATCTATAACGTTCTGCTGGATTCCCAGTCACGAGGGTATACCAGGAAATGAAAATGCCGACGTCGCAGTAACGCAGCACTGGATGTCTCAATCACTAACATGAGATTTCCAGTTAGTGATTTGTCAACTTGTGTCAAGCAGTTGTGTGCCAAAGAATGGCAACAATTGTGGAACCAATGTACATCAAATAAACTGTACAGTGTACAACCAGTCATTGGTCGCAATATCAATTTATCGCTAAGTCGCTATGACTCAGTTCTTATCAACCAACTTCGAATTGGTCATACAAGACTTACAAACTCCTATCTCCTAAAAAGAGAACGTCAACCGGTATGTCAAGTTTGTCATTCTCCACTGACTGTCAAGCACATCTTGGCAGACAACATTTGTTTCAGTGCAGCAGGACAGAGATATTTTGGAGTGGATACACTCAAAGACGTATTTGACATTGTTGCACCTCGCAACATCATCGCTTTTGTTAAAGATATTAACTTTTAGACCTACAATCGTATATAACTTGCTTTAAATAATTATATTAACTGCTTTGAACTGCTTTTAACCATTTATGGCACTGAATAGCCTATTTTGTGTTCATTTGCCGTGAAGAAACTACTTACTCACTTAATTTATTGTCAAGCGCTTTTTTTCAGAACCGCGAGAGGCGCTAAACCGCGCCGTACAATAATGCTGTAACTGACTGATTGACTGGCACAGTTGACCGATGAAGAGCACGTCTACCTGACGGCAGCGGCTCAAGGTGATGTGCCAATCATTCGCCAGTCTCTCGACGACGATCCAGACCCTTCACTCAACATCAACTGTGTCGACTACATGGGTCGCAGCGCCCTACATTTGGCTGTCGACAGCGAGTCTATTGAAACAGTCGAGCTCCTGCTGGAAAAACTCAGCTTTGAATGCATCGAGGAATCGCTGCGTTACGCCATCAGCAAGGTATGCGCATGTTATAAACTTAACTGTTTTTTCATAAAACGTTAAAGGTTGTCTATAGCTTATTATGGTAGCCCGTCTCAGTGCTACGGAGCGTTACCTGCCATATGGGATCATGCAGTTTTACCTGCCATTGTGCTACCCGTTACACGTGAATGCGCCTTGCCTTAACCCCCGCAAGACAGGTCGTAGAAGAGCACATATATACCTAAAATTTTACGCTGACACGTTGTGCTGACCTGACGTGTTTCGCGACTGCGCCAAAATGCCGTGATACTGCGTTACTATTGAGCGCGTCAGCGTTGCAATGTGTATTTGTAACGTTAACTGCAAAATTGCGCGATTCATGGTGCGTTTTATGAGCGATGGGGAGCTGGTCAGCATTGGCAGATGCCGGTCATGTTACCTCTCGCGCCGCTTTATGCTGACACGCTGTATACACCCCTTTAAAGTCGACGCACTTGAAAATTTGCGATTTTTAAACTTCACAGTATTTTGTGGTGGCTTTAGATTTAACGCTATTGCATTATTTTAGTGTAATTACACGATTCGTAACTTTTTGTTTATTTTTATATATTTATGTTTATTTATTTTTATTTTTTATTATCATTGTTTATTTTGTTTATTTTTTCCCATAGGCGACATTATAATTTTTTTAATATTTTTGTGAAAAATAGGTTAAAATGTTGAACATAAATTTTGTAACCCCCAAAAGGCATTTCCTTGCGCGATACCGCGTCATATGAGCCATCGTGCGTTAAAATCAGTCCAGTCGTTTTTCCTGTAGAGGACGGCAAGAAAAAGGGAAGGAAAGGAAAGGCAAGGTACAGAAAGTCAGGCAAGTGTTATATTTCACCTGTTCGTGGGGAAGCTCCCTGTAAATAAAGTTTTGCCAAATTTTGCGTGTCGGGAGATATGCCGGATATAATCATCTGTGCAAAAATTGAAGTGAAAAAATTAAGGGGTTTGGGATTTACGGGGGGTCAAATTTTGGGTTCTCCCATTGAAATGGCTGGTCACCGTTACAACAGTGCTGCGCTACCGCGCAGTCTGTGATAACGCACTCATACAGGAGTGGACAGGAAAAAACAGATAAATACGTCAACGCCTTACAAACGACCGTGTCAGCTACATTAACCATATTTTGTAGCATGTATTGTGTGTGTGTGTGTGTGTGTGTGTGTGTGTGTGTGTGTGTGTGTGATAAAGGGCAATACGAAGATCGTACGCGCAATCGTCGAGCACCCGAGTTACATCGCCGGCGGAGCGGACCAGGAGAGGGCGCGACGCAGTCAGCGAGACCCGTTTTTCCGTACGGACGAGAAGAGCCAATTCTCACCGGACATCACGCCGCTGATACTGGCCGCACATTACAACAACCACGAGCTGATTCAGCTGTTTCTGTCTCGCGGTCACACGATCGACCGACCTCACCCGATCTCTTGCCAGTGCGCCGACTGCGTCACGAAACAGAACTACGACTCGCTGAAGCGTTCCAGATCACGACTTAATGCTTACCGCGCCCTCGCCAGCCCCGCCTACATGGCACTGTCCAGCACCGACCCGATCATGACGACGTTCGAACTGCGCCAGGAAATGAAGAAACTGGCGCAAGTCGAAAAGGAGTTCAAGGTTCGTGACGTCATTATTAAATACCGATTGAAGACGTATACGTTTTGCGAAATATTGACGACGAAACGTACTGAGCGGATTGGAGATTTTTCAGTAGGCGCTAGGTTGACACTGCACTTACCTATTTACTTACAGAAACATGTCACTTTCAGTTATAACTGATACAATATAGACTCTGATTTAATTCATTTTCTTACAAAAATCTGCGCTTGGAGAGCACAAATCTTTGCCGAGTCCGGTGCTGGAGCCTGGTGAATAAAAATGACCTAATACAATACATTGTTTATTCCACGGTCACACGCGTACGTGCTGCTTACGTCTTCCATTCTGTCTACTCTGTACAGTGGTATAACGAGTTGGGTGCAGTCAAGCGTGACCAACCCAAAGACAATTTACGGACGGGTCAACTGACTGCGCCCGCTAAAGTTATACCATTCCAAACTTAGAGGGTACTCGAAATAGAATGTTTTTTTTCCGGACGAATTATTTCTCACAACCGATAGAGATTTTCTACATGTACAAGAACTTCACGATTTCGACGGAAAGAATTTTCAACAGTTTTTGAAACCTTTATCAAAAATATCTTAATACGTTTTACAACCTGTACATTATTGCGTATTTTAAAACCGAAGGGTAGCCGAGACACATCCTTTTCACAACTTACGACAGAGTCCGGTAAACACTCTTGTCTTTGACGTTGGCCGTTGAAGGCATGATCGTTGAAGAGAACCACAGAATCTGGGACTGCAAGGAACTTAGTGGCCTCGTAACTCTTCACGACAAATCGTACAGGGTTGCGAAATGATGACATTAACGGTATTGATGTTTTGCTATACGGTTGCGGTATAGTATCGACGTCACGGGCCATGACTTAGTTCGTGTCGGCATAATAAAATGTGCTCTCAAGATGTCGTCGACGCACTGACGAGCTATAGTCCGCAGTGAATATGTTGAAATGATCTAACAACGCGTTGAGTTGCTGCGTCAGTCGATCAGTCTCTGTGGGATGAGGTCACAACATCAATCAGCCGTCAATACTCGACCCGTTACCGACGTGATACTGGTCAGCGACGTCGCCACTAGAGGGCGCCCGGGCAAGCAGCCGTGTGCCGCTACATGCGCTTTCGTCGGCGTCGTCGTCGGCGTCGCATTCCATTCTCAGTGCTGAAGGTCAAAGATCACGAAGTAAATCAGAGGGCAGAAGGGCAAAACATCGTGTCTGTAAACTAGTCCAGCAAACCGTCATAACTACAAAGTTCTTCCAAAATTAATTTTATGCAAAAAATGAAATGTTACATATTGATTGTATTAGTGAATGAAATATAGCAGGCAAGGCGTATGTTATTTAAAAACTGCAGAACAACATTAAACATTGGCAAATGCATCATGTAAAAAGTCTGTTTTAATTGCCTTGAAATGTCATCTACCACAGATAGGATCATAGTTTTCTATTCTGTCCTCGCACTGCTGTTTCTCTGTCCCTTGCTGTTTTAGTGCAGTGCGCCACCGACATGCCGGATAATGCAGTCCCGGATGTCGTCCGTCTATCTGTCATGATATCCGTGTTGGTCGACCGCGATGACGTTTAACAGCAATCCGTTTTTTCAGGACACGTGTGCAGAGGTTTCGTGCACGTAAGACGTGGTCGAAACATTGGATTACGCCGCTTTATTGAAGCAAAAACAGTAGCAGCTAGAAGGCGCTCGTGAGAGTGCATATTTCCGCCAAGTAAAATAATTTAAACACTACTACTATACTACTACACTACTACTAGGCCTACTGCTACTAACAAACTAGGCTATACAACTACAACAACTAGGCCTACAACTACTATTAGACCTACTACTACTACACCTACCATTTCTATTAATTTGTGACTAAATTGCACAATAATTGTCGTTGCCGTGGCAACAAGGTCGGTCGTAGTAAAATTAGATTGGCCTCGTTTAACAGCCAGTGCTCAAAGATCTTGACGATATCTTTTTATACAAGTCGAGTTGTAGCCTATTTGGTCCCAAATGTCGTTGCCATGGCAACGGGGTTCGATCGGGGTAAAATTTGATTGGCAGCATTCGATGGCCCATCCCGAAAAACCCCTATAGTCGCAAAAATCTTGCAGATATCTCTTAAACAAGCACAGTTATAGCCCATTTTGTTCCCAATTTCGTTGTCATGGCAACGGGGCTCGGTCAAGTGCAAACAGGCTGACCTAACTGTCGATTAACTGTCGCGCGATGAAGTGTCATGCATAGACCAAGAATGCGCGTTTTACGAATTTTACAAAATTCGTAAAATTCGCGAATTTTTATGCATTTTAAAACGGCCAACGAATTTTAAAATTTACGCATTTTTACGAATTTTAAAACAGCCAGAAAATTACAACATTTTGTACTTTATAAAA
>Ga0056128_1008781_pt1 | contig 12722 bp, 11 predicted proteins | sample WorMetLIZISLAND2_FD_71113 | JGI IMG/M metagenome (GOLD analysis project Ga0056128, IMG submission 71113) | Marine gutless worms symbiont microbial communities from Max Planck institute for Marine Microbiology, Germany - Olavius geniculatus... ...
GAATTGCAACCGGAAACACACAGTTAATCTTAGTTATTAGGATAGTAAGCGTTATATGGCTTTTGCCTGTGCTTACTTAGGCCACCAGTAGTTCTGGTGGCTTCGGTGAATTCGGTGAATTCAGTGAATTTGTTCGGTGGCTGAAGTCAAATAGTCAAATGAATAAATATACAAATAAAAAATAAGTAAATGTGGTACAAAGTTTGTGTTGTTGACCTGATTTTTTAGGGAACTAGATTTGCCAGCTTCTGCTTTTGACATAGCGAGAGAGCAAAATTTTGAGATCGCTGGTTATGTCATTAATGCACCATCAGAAGCCATGCGTGCGCCTCACGTTGTGCGTGTTGGATTGATACAGAACAAAATTGTTCTACCGACAACTGATCCTGTGCCAAAGCAGGTTGGTTTTGTTTATGAGCATTGTTTTGAACTTAGAATTTCTAAGAAATGTTTCATTTTATTTTTCATCATTGTTGTCACAGTTATTATCTGCTGAATTTGACATTGGTGATTGTTTAACGTGTTCAGTAATATTAAACAGTGGCGGATTTAAAGAGGGCAGGGTGGGGGCCAGCGTATACATCTTAAAACAATTGAAAATTCTGCATGAAAATGCGTTACGTTTGCATAAGATTTTCACAATTTTTTTGCAGAAATCTCACTACCTACCCTTCCGCCCCATCCTATTCCAACTTTCTGGATCCGCCACTGATGTTAACTATCATAAGTTTATTTTGCACTGTCCTTAAAAACATCACATCTGCCCTTTTATGGAATAAAAGCCAGCTGGTTTTTGAAGTCATGTAGTACTTATTGTTTAACAGATTGTTCATACCACAAGAATGTTACAAACATCTTTTGACCATTAAACCGAAAAAAATTAATATCTGTGAGACACTAAAAGTATTAAAACAAACATGGAAGTTTCGTGTGGCATTTCTGGTATTGTTGCCATACTTATAATGTGTGTTTTAGATAGAAGCTTTGCATCATCGAATTGGTGAAATGCTTGAAGCAGCAGCAGCGTGTGCGGTCAATATTGCCTGCATGCAGGAAGCATGGAGTATGTCACTTTTATTATTCGGTTATCTAATAAATTTGCAAGCTATTGTTATTACTGTGAGTCAAAAATTGTGCTCATTGTCTGTAATTTGAGTACCATCGTCATTCGTATTCAAGCGAATGTGAATATTCTAAACTACTTTTTGAGTAACAACATTTTCTTGCTACTAGAGTTTGTGTTGAATTCTTTATTTTGGCTTATTAGTATAACATAATTCACATTTTTATCAGTGTTATGGTTTATGCTTTGTCTCCTTATTTACTCACATGTAGCATTTGAGTCAAATTTTTGTTAGGTAGAATGTGTGTGATATAAAAACTTACATGTTATACAAAGTGCACATTTACAATATTATTTAAAAAATGAAGCATTGTTAATTTTATTTGCAATATTTATATATATTTTATGTTAATTTTTAGAAAGTTTATTTTCCATTTTGTGTATTTTGTGTAAATCTTTTAGTCCACTTGGAAACGATAGTTTTTGGAGTGGACTTACTTTTTGCTGGCGTTTATTATTTTTTTCCAGTTGCAAGATCTCTGAGCTCCATCGGTTGATTGCTGCAAAATTTTGCACCATGTTTGGAAGTGTGTTTGATTTAGTGATCCCAGTCCAAAATTTCGGGAAGCCCTCCCCTCCAAAAAAATCAGGATGCAAAATTTGGCCCAGTTTTGGATGACTTTAAACTTCAACGGTGAAAGTCTCTAGTACGGACAAAAAATATTCAAAATCAGGTGAGAATTTGATCGATCGAGATTCTTCCCACGTTCGGCAAAAAAGTTCCGTGAAATTTTACCCAGATGCTTCAAATTTTGTCCATTCAAATTGACTTTTTTGCTCTGATAAATCAAAATTATCCCTGAGGTTCAATTTTCTCTGCTTGTCCATCCGTTGGGTAATGCTAATTATAACATAGTCACATTTTTGATTATTCAGGGATGGTAAATATTTAGTAGCTGTTGCGTAAATGACTAAATGATAATGCACTTTAATTATGATGTTATTTCTGTTAGCAATGCCGTTTGCTTTCTGTACACGTGAAAAGCAACCGTGGTGTGATTTTGCTGAGTCAGCAAAAAATGGACCCACCATGCAGTTTCTACAAAAGGTTTGTTTGCTGAACTGAATATTATCATTATCTTCCGATTTTTTTGATCGCCCTAAAAGTAGTCGTTTTTGTAACATGTTTGTGATTATTTCAGACTGTCATGTACTTGTACAGGGTGTGCCAAAAATGACCCAACTTGTTTTTGTCTGTATGCCAAAAATTATCAAATTTGGTGCAGATTTGACGAAGTTCTGACAAAAACAAGTTGGGTCATTTTTTTGGCACACCCTGTATTACTGCTGTACAGTTATAGCCTAGCCATATGCCGGTGTATGTTTTTGGTTGCATGTTGGTTGAAGCTTGCCAAGCAGCATAATATGGTGATTATATCTCCAATATTGGAACGAGATGACACCCATGGTGATACATTACACAACACTGCTGGTAAGCTGTCAAAGTGACTTTGTAGATTTATTATGTAAATGACATTGCATGCACAAAAACTTTAAAGGACTTTCAGAAAACAAGATTTTTTGTCACAACCAAGGATGGTCTTAATCCAATGAGCAATTATATGCCCCAGGAGCAAGACTCATACAAACGCAAGACATTTTATTGTAAAAGAGGGGGTTGAGTAATGTTATTTTTTGCATGTGCAGTTGTGCACAGTAAGTAAGTAAATACAGTAAGGATTGTTTCCATGTCAGTCACTGAATAGTGGCAGCTGCATGCTTTTCTTAATTTCTGACTGTTCACTTGGCAGCTGTGTCTGTTGTTTAACATTATAGTGCAACTACTGTAGATATTCAAGTGTTACTGTAATCAATGAATGTGTTGTACTAACGCTGCTGTTGCTGGTGATGATGATCTGTTAGTTACTGTCAAGTTTTTTTTAGCTGACTGTACTTAAGTAACAGTTGAGTTATTAGCATGGTTGTTGTCTTCTGTCCGTCATCTGTCACGGATGTATTGTGGCTAAACGGAGCGAGATTGGGCCTAGGTTGCTATTGATTACTAGGGCCCACAGTTTTCCGCGGCAAATTTTGCCAAATTCCACGGGCCAGTTCACAAAATTCCGCGGTTCACCGCGGCAAAATTGTTCTAATTTCGTGGCTCACCGTGGCCATTTGTTTGTGAGTAAACTGAGCTCTATCGTGTCAAAAAAACTTCAGTTATTGAAGGCTTTCATTTTGCTCAGTTATGCTGACAACATTCAGAGAAAATTATCAATCATACTTGTCTTTTTAAAAGTGCAGTCTGTCAAGTCAAATTGTGTTTATTTATGATTATGTGCCGTACTACGATGGGTATTAGTAGGGCTCACAGTTTTGGGCAGTTTAGTTTGATTTTTACCGTGATATAATTAGTCTATTTAGTTACATTGTGCAGCCAACGATCGTACTGATTTTCGGTCATTTTGTTAATTTTGGCAAAATTCTGTGAAATTTTACAGAAATATCAAAATTCTATGGAAAAGGCAAATTCCGTGGCTTGGCTCGAACTTTAGCGACCCGCGGAAAACTGTGGGCTCTATTGATCACTAATAGGAAGTCACATATTGGCTTTCAAATGACAAGGAAATTGATGACCTTGGATGACCTTGAAGGGTCATAATGCACTATGGTATGCCAATTGTGCGGTATTGTGGCTAAATGGTAAGTTGTAGTGGGTCGGCAATGGTACTACCAGATAGGGCATTGGCAGCTGCCTATAGGCTTTCAATAGTAACCATGTCTCCATCTGCAGTTGTTTGGCTGCAATTTTCAATGGGAAGTTTCAAGCTAAGTGGCCATATCTTGGAAATGGTGAGAGATAGGGCCAAAGTCACTATTAATCACTAATAGAAAATGGCATACACCCTTTCAGTTGAATTATAAATCGTCGATTTTGGATGACCTTGAAGGTCACTGACAGTCAGTATGGTCGGCTATCCTAGCGACAGCTGAGCTTCTTGTTACTGTCTTTTGGTCCATCAAAGTATTACTAGTGCCGACGAAGATCCAGATTTCTAGCCATTCCAGTTTTTGCTTTTGCTTTTCATTAAAGGTCCTTAACTTTTGGGAGATACAGCCCCAGTCACTATTAATCATTAATAGAAAATGGCATACACCCTTTCAGTTGAATTATAAATCGTCGATTTTGGATGACCTTGAAGGTCACTGACAGTCAGTATGGTTGGCTATCCTAGCGACAGCTGAGCTTCTTGTCTCTATCTTTTGGTCCATCAAAGTATTAAATGTCCTTAACTTTTGGGATCTTATAACTGCAACTATTAAAAAATTTTTTGAAATAGTGATATTGGTAATTATAATTATTTGTGTCATGATGTTAATGTCTGTGTATGTTGTGGCAGTTGTAATATCGAACTCTGGTTCGGTAATCGGTAAATCGAGGAAGAATCACATACCAAGAGTTGGAGACTTCAATGAGGTGCTAATAATTACATGTTTTTATTATTAAGCTTATTTGTATGAAATGCTTTTTTCAAAGGTATGTTTGTAATTTTTGTTTTGTAGCAAAATTATCATAAACGGTCGTGGGGACTCTGCCCAGCTTATGAACAAAGTAGACAAAAAACTTACAGCAAGATTTTGCGTGCAGGAAAATGATTATAATGTGGTGTTGTATGCTGTGTATGGAGTTCTATATATACACTGTGAGGCATAAAAAATACACCAAAATTTATCTATAAATGTATCTGTAAATGTAAAGACGGATGATCAGATTTTAATAATTTTTGGTGCGAATATTCTAGACACAACTGAGGATCAAGTGGCCATTTATGTTCCCGTCACACCAAACGTCTGTTTCTGCACTACTTGGGGAAAACAAAACAAGCAAAATATTACATTTTTATTCCATGCAATATCATTATTTGATTAAAATAATGCACGTTTTGTCCAAATTTCTAGCACTTTGGTTGACAGCTTATCCAATTGTATAGTTGTGCAACTGCTGACAGTAGATATTCGAATTATCAGCCATTTGTGTAAGCACAGGCAGGGATATGCATTTTATATGCATTGATAGCAGTGTTGATAATGTTCTGCTTCAGACTTTAACCAGTCACTTCTTGAGTTCATTGATATTCCTAAGCAGCGTCCCATTAACTCGCTGCTGCATAACACTGCAAATACTGTCGAATGGACTGTGATCAGGGCTGTTAAGGGCTACGTATCTGGAATGATTCAATTTACTTATGTTTTTTCAAACCCATTTTGCATTTCTTTTTGTTTTCCCAGGTAATGCAGCAACAGGCGTTAGATAAGCTGAGAATTTGAACGGACATTTGATGACCAGTTATGTCAGAAATGTTTGTACAAAAAACTATTAAAATCTCTATTATCCTTCTCCAGGTTACTATCAGTAATGTTATGGATGGTTTTTGGCATTTTTTGTTCATTTTGACACTGATTTCATGTGTTTTGATTTTCCTATGTAGTGCAGATGCATATGTTGGGTGAGGTAGAAACTTAAATAACCGTTTGATGGTAAGTTGTATCAAAAATAGTTGTACCAACAATTATCAAAATCTGGTAATCCACCTTCAAGTTAGATCGATAAATTTTGGTGTGTTTTTTATGCCTCACAGTGTAGATGACTTGTATAACAGATTTTAGTTAATGTAGTTGCTTCTTTTTTACAAGTCAGTTGGGAAGTTATTTTTGTTGCCAAGTTGGAGCAGAACATTATCAATACTGCTGTCAACGAATGGAGAAAGCGTCTTCTTGCCTGTGTTCACGTAGTGGGCCAACACTTCAAGCAATTTTACTGCAGGCAGTTAAAAATGGACAACTGGATGAAATGTCAGCCAAAGTGTCGGAAATGTGAACAAAACGTGTTTTTACGAGTTATGTTAATTAAGCAATCATATTGCATTGAATAAAAAAGTGATATTTCACTCATTGCATTTTCTCCTGGTAGTGCAGATAGAAACGTTGGGTGAGGTGGGCAACTGAATAGTCGTCTGATGGCAAGTTGTGTCAGGAATATTTATGTCAAAAATTATCAAAATTTGATTATTGGTTTTCAAGTTACAGCCGAAAATGTCGGGGATGTTTTTTTGAGACACAGTGTATTTGATGATTGTGGCTCCAGTGGTTTTACTTATAGCATTACCTTACCTTGCCTACGGGGTGGACAGGCTCTTACACCTGCTCAGCGCTGAGGCCGTGTCAGCTTGGGCCAATGTGCGTTTTCGAATGTAACCAGAAGGTTACAGGTAGTGGCCATAAAGCCGTAAACGGCTATGAAGCCGTAAATAGACGGCTGTAAAGCCGTAAGTAGACGGCTATAAAGCCGTAGTCGGCTATGAAGCCGAAACCAGGACAAGAGCAATGGTAACGTGTAGCAATCTGCCTACGCGAGTTTGGTCAGCTCTTAGTTGGCTCCTCGCCTCCAGATTTTAGAAATCTTTCGGGTCATCGGTGCTAAGCCCCACCACCACGGCAAGGTGGCTGACCTCTGTGGGGTTACTTATAGCATAGGCTGAAGTTTCTTAGACTTATGAATTTTGTCCTTAAGTGTCTTGAAATATGCAGATTTGTCTTGAAAATACTGAAAATTTTGCAAAATGAAAAAAAAATTGTTTAGATGACTATCTGGCAGAAATTTCTGCAAAAGACTTAAACACCATTAGTGTTGTTCAGTGTTTTGATAAGTTATTGGAAAAATAATTATATGCTTCAGGGTGTGGCAACTTTGCCCCTGTGAGCTTTGAACCGGTCACTATCTTTAGTTGAAAAAATATTAATTTCATAAGTTCTAACACTTAGTTTATGTACACTTTTATTGTACTTGCTGGGTCAAGAAGTTGAAAAATTTCCTGAATCTGCTTGTTTTTGCTATCATCAAATAATTGTACTGTGTACCATCGTCAGCTGGTTAGAATGCAACTGACAGGTTGATGGCGAATAATATCTAATTTGTGCTTTGTGGTTGTTTATCACAGTCTACGTACTACATGGAAGGCAGCACTGGTCATCCGGTGTTTGAGACGCAGTTCGGTCAGTTACTTTTTTTATTGTCGTGTGTTGTCTCTGTAGTTTAATGCACAGATGTTGCTGGTGTTGTTTTAGGCTGTAAAGATTTCAAATGTCGTAGCTTGTGTTGGCAGTGTTATAATTCACAAAGCTGAGTACACTGTGATAGCACATGCAGAGGTAACAAGTAATTTGAGCAAAGCTCGTGAGATGTGCAACAGCTAAGAAGTTCCTGTTCGCAGGTTGTCTTGGTCTATCGCCATCCATTTTGCGCAATTCTCTCTTTAAATTTGCATGTGCTGCAGCCACAAGTTGCAAAAAACACCTAAAACCACCTATTTGGGGGGTTCACGGTCATTCAAGGTCATCGATGTTGACACCACCACAAATCTTGTCACTATTGCTTGTTATGATAAGCAGCATGTCTGTGCTTATCTGCAAGCGTTTTTACACTGCATCAGCCAGTAATGGTGAAATAACTTTTTGGGGGGTAGCCGGTTTTAATGCAAACCTGTGCAGGCCTCCTTGAACCTAGGCCAAAAGTGTCGGGAGGACAGCTAAAATCTATGTTCAATGCTGAAAATTACATACGCAGGTTGTCTTGATCTATCTTCAGCCATTTTATCGCAGTTCATTGTTGAAGCGTGTGCTGCAGCCAGAAAATGCAAAAAAGTTCAGCAAAACCCCGTTTTTGGGGGTTCAGGGTCATTCAAGGTCATCGATGTTGACAAATCTAAAAAGGCTGTTACCAGTGCTTGTTATGATATGCAGCAAGTCATTGCTTACCTGCAACCGTTTTCACTTTGTATAAGCCAATTGCGGCAAAATAACGTCTTTTTAGAGGGGTGCTCCTCTTTGACGCCCTTGTTCGAGGGGAACCCCTCACCCTCGGGCACGAAATTTTGTCACGATAAACTGTAGTCCTTGTGGCAGCCCATAGTGATGATCTTGTGATCCTAGCTTGCATCGTTTTGACACAGTACTGCAGTATGACAGATGGACGGACAGATGGACGCCTAGACGATGGCTAAGACGCACTTAGCACTACGTGCTGTCGTGTGTAATAATATCTAGCAACAATAATGTCGCTGGCTTTAGCGTCAGTATCATAACTTGGTTGATTCGATGTAAGGTAAAGGGCGGTGCTGATCTCCGTTTCCTTAGCCTTTAGCCAGACACCAGTTTACACTGCCAGACTATAGATGCAGTGCATCCCTCGGTGTGGCTGTTAAATGCTATGCTTTCACTAGTACTCATTGTGTCTACCAGTAAAGGGATGGCCAGGCTGAGTTGAGATGGCTTGGTTACCCGCTATCTTGCAAATGGTCATCACAGGGTAATTTTGTTGATGTGGCCAACGATGTTACTGCTAAACCATTTCATTAATACAAGTCCAAATGAATGCTGTTAACTAAGTGATCGACTGTAGTTCTAGCAAAAATTATTGTGGACTGACTTTTGATGCAGCGGTTGAAAGTTTTGGTGTAATTTCAGGGAGAATTGCAGTGAACATTTGCTATGGTCGACATCATCCTCAGAACTGGTTGATGTATGGGGTAAACGGAGCTGAAATCGTGTTTAATCCGTCAGCTACAGTTGGTGAACTTAGGTGAACATTTTAATTGTTCATGTCTTTGTGAATTCTTAGCATTTTTATATAACAACATATTGTTAACCATTAATTTGCATTTTCGTTGTAGTAAAACATCTGGCATTATCTCTCTCTGCTTATTTGTTTAACTTAATTTAGTTTTGTTTTTATGAAACATTTCTCTGTTGCAGCCTGTGAATATCACTTTCTTTGTTTTGTTAGCAATAATTGATAAATCTCTTATAAGGCCTGCTTAAACTTTATCTGGAATATTGTGATACTTATTAGCTGCTGTGGTCATGTTGAAAATGTTGCCAGTGGAATGTAAAACGACATTGAGCTGGCATTGATGTTGATGGTTTTGAACGGCTAATGATTGACATTTTAAGAAATAATTAACTGTCCATAAATTAACAAAAGTAGTCGGTAAAAGTTATGTACCATAAAGTGACCAGTTACTTTGTAATTTGCTTTGCCATAATTATGATTGTGTGTTCATTAAATTTTTACTGCCAGTGATATACAGCATTATCGTAAGATATTTGAAGCACTTTAACAAGGTGATAGATATATTTACAATCCTATTAAATGAAGCTACATGATCTATCAAGGATTCGTGTAATTCATGTTCTGTGATATTGAAACTTTGGCTGTCTATTTTTTTGAGAGAAAAGATAATCTGTCATACTGGCTGTTTTTAATTTACATTTTTTTACGTGCGACAGCATGTAATGCTTCATGCATCTTAGTAGAGCTGTCACAGTTGACGCGTTAATTAACGCGTTAATGCGTTAATAAATTAACGTGCGTTAAAAAAATTAACACGCATTAAAAAAATTAACGCACATGCGTAAATTTATTTCATTCAGTTACCAAATTCTGTGCAGCAAAAGTTCGGATATTCCATTAAACTGCGGTTATATAAATTTTTTGGCAAAAAAACTTATTGGCCTAGGCAACTGGTCAGTGTAAGATAAGCAGCAGCGACAAGAAATACGGCGTCGGGTTGTTGAAACGACGGCCAGCGTCAAACCATGGCGATTCAGTGTTCTGATATTAGACAACGAACTGCGACCAACGCTGCACTAGGCCTATAGTGCAATGTCTTAGACATTTTGATTGCATTCTTTGTTTAATTCAGTACTTCAGCTTTTTTATTGCACCATTGGAATCGTGATTACTACGTGTAGAAATTAATGAACAGACAGACAGACAGACAGACATACAAACATACGCACGAAACTGACAAAAAACAGTAAGCAAGCAATTTGCGTAAGCGTAACCCAATAGAGTCCATCAAAAAATGATTGACTCTATGATGGACAAGAGATGATATACAAAATAAAAATACTGTAATAGTTAAATAGTAAATAGTCTAAATACGCTTAAAAATAAAAATTATATGTGTTTTTTAAAACTTTTTTTTCATTTTTCTAACTTTCTATATTCTACAGGCAGGTTCCATAAACGTCTCGGGCCTGGGGTAATTTACCTCCTACTCTTCATCTTGACGGGACTGGGTGCGTTAATTTACGCGTTAATTTTTTTAATTAATGCATTAAAAAAAATTAACGCACTGCGTTAATGCATTAAAAAAATTAACGCCTTGACAGCTCTACATCTTAGCCGTCGTCGAGGCATCCATCTGTCCTCTGTCACACTCTGGTATTGTGTCAACACAATGCAAGCTAGGATCACGGAATCTTTATCATGGCCTGCCACGGAGGCTCTAGTTTTAGGATCTGTAAAGCTTTTTCCGAAATTCGAATGGGGTCACCCTGATTGAGGGCGCTAAATGAGAGGGGGTACAAAAAATTGGCCATTTTTAGCCAATAAGTCGCCATATCTCAGAAACGGTGCGAGATAGGGCCTAGGTTACTATTAATCACTAATAGGAAGTTCCATATGTCATTTTTGGTTGACATCAAAATGTTTGACCTTGTACCCCCAAAATAGTAGTTTTTAGTGATTTTTTCACAATTTTTGGCTGCAACACACATTTTAAGAGTAAATTGTGCAAAAATGGCTTGAAACAGACCAAGAAAATCTGCATGTGGAATTTTCAGCATTAAATGTAGATTTTAGCAGTTCAAGTCCCGACCCCCTAGGTTCAAAGAAACCTTCACACATGGGCATCAAAGAGGGATACCCCATAGCTCATCTAGCACTTGCAGATAGACAGACTTGTTGGTTGCCGTAACAATAACTGCTGACTGCTGACAAGCTTTTAATGATCCAAAATTAATGACCTTGAACAACCTTGAACCCACAAAATAGGGGTTTTAGTGATTTTTCTGCAATTTTCAGTTGAAGCACAGACTTCAACTGTGAATTGCCGCAAAATGGATGGAGATAGACCAGGACAACCTGTGAACAGGAATTGCTGTGGACTGTCGCACGTCTCATGAGCTTCACTTAAATTACTTGTCAAGTGTACCATTTAGTCTTTTACTTGTTACGTTGTGCAGTGAGCCAATGTGGCCAATTGAAGCAAGAAATGCAGCCATTGCGAACAGCTACTTCACGTGTGCAATTAATCGTGTTGGAACCGTATGTATAGTCCAAGGTCTTTTTATATTGCTTCACATGTTGTCATCAGATTTAGTGGCTGGGGTGGGCATGTGCTTTTTGCAAGTAGCAGTAAGGTCTAGAACAAAACGGATATTTCCTACAGTTGAAAAATATGAACTTGAAAATTTTGCGGCTCGAGCGACTCGGCTCGAATAGTTTGTGGCTTTGGCTCAATAAAATTTGCAGCTCAGCTCGGCTTGAACATTTTGCATCTCGAAATTGTGCGAGAGCTCGACGCACCAAGCAAATGGTCATGAATCAAAAACGTTGGTGCAGCATGCTCGACGAACGAGTAACGAATGACGATGAACAATGGCACACAAACCATTTTTCAGCGCACTCCTTGTGCGTTCTTCACACGTTCACCCGGTGTGACCGGGCCTTAGCCAAGAGTAGTAAAATGTACGGATTATTGGCGGCAATCGTTTTCATCAAAACAATGATGGGGATAGGAATGTGAATGGTAACAAAATGTGGAGAAGAAATGGGGATGGGGGCAAAACGTGTGTGGATAGGGTGGAGATGTGGACAGCATGTGTGGGAATGGGGTGGGGATGGGGACAGTTTCATGGGGATAGGGTGTGGATGGGGATGTTAGATCATTCCCATGTCACTCATTGATTTGGCCCACACTAACTTGCCACATAATTGAACAAATAAAATCAAAGTGAGCCATACTGTTGTGTTGTTGCACGAAGTTGATTCTTTAGTAATTGTTCTAAAGCAGGTGGCCAGATGTGGTTACAGTATGAATGAAACAGATTTGAAAGTCAGTTTATTAGTTTCTACATATCACCGGTTATCGCCTCATTACTGTCCCATTGGTCACTGTGGATCATATGAGTTAGACACAAACATAGATTTCTTATTTTAAGAGATCTATGGCCACAAACCATCTTCTGGTAATTCTGTCTTTGGACAACATTGCTACACCTCTCAAGTTTGTGTGTTAGTGGTTTGTTGAACACATTATTTCGCACTGCCCTGACTAAGTTTAAGTTAGTATTTGGGCAGTGTGTTACTTATTTTTACGGAGCTGAAAGCATTGCGAGTGATATTGACAGAGTGCTGAAACTGACTGTCTTTGATTTGTTAACTGCACAGGAAGTATTTCCAAACGAATTTACGTCTGGAGATGGGAAACCAGCCCACAGAGATTTTGGTCATTTCTACGGATCGAGTTATGTCGCTGCACCTGATGGACGACGAACCCCAGTATGTCCACAGCGTTCTTAAATTGCTTTGGAACCAATAATCCAGCGCATATTTGATGTTGCTGTCTTCGACGAAAGTGACCAATTTAATTATTTATTGTTTTTTTAAATCAAATTTTTTGGTGCTGCCTAATTTATTGTCGATTTTCAAAAATTTAATGACTAATACACACACCTTAGTGCTTCAGTGCAGTTAGTTGGATGTCGGAGGGACATGTGATCAGTAAAAAACAGATACTGCATATCACTGTGC
>Ga0056128_1008782_pt1 | contig 12722 bp, 8 predicted proteins | sample WorMetLIZISLAND2_FD_71113 | JGI IMG/M metagenome (GOLD analysis project Ga0056128, IMG submission 71113) | Marine gutless worms symbiont microbial communities from Max Planck institute for Marine Microbiology, Germany - Olavius geniculatus... ...
GGGCACTAAAGTAGAAAAAGTCAAATTTTCTGAAAATTTTCCTGCGGTGGATATTTTGCTGAGCTATCATAACATTTAGCATTTGCGTCAATTGACGCTCTCGGCTGTTCTAGTGTTAATTTTTATTCAGTATTTGATCAAATAGCAAAGCGAATACATGAATAATTTGTAACCAGTTATGACAACTCTGACAGTTTGTTGTGTTCTGTACGCGATGCGTGGATTTAATTATTTTGTTAGTTAAGTTTACTTAAGTTGTTTTTTTATTTGTTTTTATGACTTGTGTCTACCATGTTTATGGTGAATAAAGTTTCGCGCGTGTGTGTGTAATTGTACTGTGATTGGTGTGTCTGCAGCCTGCAGGCGTTGGATTGGATACGAGTTAACGAACGTTGACGGTTGTCAGCAGAATGCTGCAAATATTCTCTCACACTGTCTGGCAGAGTGCGTTGGCAATCCAGGGTGTACCGGAATTGACTGGTCTCCAGGAGAACCAGAGGGTGGACGTTGCTGGCTGGCGGGAAGTTGGGCTTCCGGCCCAAGAAACAACGGCACTTCTTTAGGCACCACTCACTACGACTTGGACAGAGGCTGTGCTGGTCAGTCAACAGCTATCAATTTCGTATTTCGTAGCCCCAGAAAACTTTTTTATGTGACGTGCCGTAAAACGGTCCCCACCGTGGTCAGCCACCTTGTCGTGATGGTGGGGCTTGCACCGATGACCCGAAAGATTTCTAAAATCTGGAGGGTAGGAGCTAACTAAGAGCTAACCAAACCCGTGAGAGCAGATTTGCTACACGTTACCAGTGCTTTTGTGCTGGTTTCGGCTTCACAGCCGACTACGGCTTCACTGCCGTTTACGGCTTTATAGCCGTTACCTGTAACCTTGTGGTTACATTCGGGGACGCGCATTAGGCCGAACTGATACGGCCTCAGCGCTGGGGAGGCGTAAGAGCCTGCCCACCCCGTAGGTAAGGTAAGGTAAGGCCGTAAAACGGCCATAATAGGCAAAATTTGTGTGGCCTATATATTTTTGGGGAGGGGGAGTTGCACGCCAGAAATTTGGGAGGGCAAAAACGTCCAAAATTCGGCGCGATTTCGGGCAACTTCAGAATTTTACCGCGAATATCTCTGGAAATGATTGACAAATCGAAAGTTGTAAAAACGTATTGACTGCGATTCTTTTCGCGTTTGGTGGAGGAGTTTTTGAACTTTAAATTCAAAAGTGGAAGCATAAATAATCTGCGAGCTAAGCGAGCAGAAAAAAAATTGAACTGCCGTACGCAGAAATGTCACATTAACTTTAAAAATTCTGGGGATCTAAACCCGCTTATCTTCCCCTATAAATACGAGTTTGATAGTAGGGGGCTACAAGTAATCTGCAAGCGGAGCGAGCAGAAAAACGGAGCTGTTGTATGCAGAATTGTCGCATTCTGTGCTATGCATTTTAGGAAATTTGCCACCGAAAAAATATTCCCCCAGTTTTCCATTTTTCACTTTCCCCCAACTTTTTTCAGAAGGCGTTTGTCAATGGAATGGACGCCCCTGGCCACGTGACGTTAGTACAAAGTTAATTTTAACCTTTTAATTTTCCCCCAATCGGACTTACGACGTTTCACGTTAAGCCTGCCTCAAATTTTTGGTAGTTTTTTTGATCTCAGGCTGTTTTTTTAATATTTTTTTATGTTTTGCAATATAACTATACTTGTATTTCACTTTCTCTCATTTTGTTTTCATTTAAATTTTTTAGGTCTTTTTAGTTTATGTGCCGAATGTCTGCCAGTTTTTAAATGCAAATCCATATCTTATCGTATATGTACAGACAGACATACAGACAGACGCATAAACGATAGCTAAGACGCGCTTAGCACTACATGTATAATGTACGTGCTATCTCTCGTAAAAACTAAACAAAGCCAACAGTATAACACTTGATATGTCGTGTATATAATTATATTCAGACTATGTGGCTGAGTACGAGGAGACGTTTTCTACTGCTCTGAGTGCCGATCCGGCTGTCGCGGTGCCGCTACTGACTGTCAACGGCTGGATCCTGATACAGAGGAAGGTCAGCGGTGGTTTGGTGTCGTTTAACAAGAACTGGGTGGCATATCGCGAGGGGTTTGGATCAACGGCAGGCAACGACAACTACTGGCTGGGACTTGAGAAAATCCACCGCCTCACGCTGCTGAACAGCGTCACACTCAGAGTTGAGGTACGTGCAAGTTAACAAGACTCTCTTATCATCTTTTTGTGTACTAAATTGTTCAAACATTTCTACTGAAATCTATCTCGTTCTATAAATGTCGCCATACTTTTAATAATGTAGGCCTACGAACGTAGATGAGTTTAAAACTGGACGCGGTTGCATAAAGATTTTAAGTTCAACTACATCACAGTCATTAACAGTTCAATTTATATTCTGTTTTGCAAAGAAGTTACAAGCTTTTTTCTTGTGTTTTACCACATTACCGTGTGGCCGTCTTAATAGGCATCAGGGCGGGCATTAGGCGTCCGCCGCTTCTCTGTTTATCACATAACAAAAAAAAACAAAACAAAACAAAAATGTTCAGACAAAACCAAAATTTGCGTGATCTTTACCCAGGATTAGAGAAAACCTTGTGCCAATTTATTGCTTGACAGAACAAAGGTTTGTGTCAGGGTTAGGGTTGCGCAGCTTAGGCGAACGACCGCACACTGTCGACACTGAGCTTACAATTTGGAACATGGTATTACGTCCAACGCACAGGTGCAGCGTACTTCTACGCTGTGGTACTCGGCCGAATACTCGACGTTCTCCATCAGTGACGAGGCGGGCAACTATCAGCTGGCAGTTGACGGGTACAGCGGCGACTCGGGCGATTCGCTGAGGAATTCCTTCAGCGCCAGTGGGCAGATGTTCAGCACCTACGACAGAGACAACGACCAGTGCGGAGGCTACAACTGTGCCGCTGGTGACGGAGGCGCTTGGTGGTTCGCGTGTTGTGCCAGGGGTAATATCAACTATGACTCAAACGCTGCCTGGGGCGACGACAATCATCCTGCTGCTGACGTTACGACCAGTCACGTCCTGGTCAGGATTAACTGAATCGCGACTGAAGATGTAAACCTGTTTTTCATCTAACACAACCACGCAACGAACACAACAAACGCAATAACGTACGCAACAAACGCAACGGACGCGTCTGACGCAAGCGATGCAACGGCCGAAACGCAAGGATAGAACCTGTGTTTATTCTTGTGTTGCGGGTTAGTTGCGTCGCTTAGACATAGGCCTACCTCACGCTGTTGACTGAGCGTCATCTTCGCCAGCGCCTGAGCGTGTGTTAGTTGATGGTACATGAATGAAACTAACGTATTGCACAAGCAAAGGTGTCATTCGAATTTTAGGCAGCTGCAATCAAAAAATGCAAATCGAACTAGCGTTGTTGTAAGATATTCGGCGAATATTTTCGTGACGGTTTTTTGAACTTTCCAGTGTGTAATAACTGCAGAAGGAAACCGGAAGCCAAATGTTGACGGCGAATTCTGCTATTAATCCGGATGTACTTATAGCTTACACATTTTAATGTTTTGTTCTTGCACCTAAGCTGTCCACTCATTTAGGCCTAGACAGGCCAGTCTTTAGGGGGGGGAGTGGCATCTTGGCACGTGCCAAGGGCCTCGCGCCACAAAAAGGGCGTAGTCGCCGCAACGGATAATGGACGGATCGATCAATCTAACCGATTTTCATTGCGTTAGGGAATAGGGAATGAATTATTGTCACAACTTAGTCAATTAAAAAGTATATAAAATGTTGGGGGAGCCAAAATATAGGGCCCAATTTTTTATAAAGACCAAAGAAATTTCAGGCTCACCGTACAGGCTTAGGTCTATCTTACAGTTTGTGATGCAGTGTGGTCACATGTCAAGTCGATCACTATGTCACTGTGGTATCAGGGGCCCCGCGGGTAAGTCAGCGCCAAGGGCCCCGCGCTGCCGAAAGACGGCCCTGCATTGAGAATAGATGCAGAACAAAATATTATGCATTGTTGTTTTAACTTTGCAAATGTATCATATAATACGGTAGTTGTCTATGATGTCTACGTTTAGATGTTTCAACTTTAAAACTTTACTGTTAACTTCGAAGCGCGTGAAGGACTTCGCTGATTGTGGTAAGTGTGACTGGTGACGTTTCGACGTTTGCATAGAAATTACTATTTCGTGCTGTACAAAGTATGGAGTGTTTACTGCATAGATAATGTTGTTCATCGTGGAGTAATGCAAGCTTAGCGTAGGTCATGTTCTACACCGGGATAGCTTTCTTATTATCAGGTACAGCTAGGTATAGGGCCTAACTGCATGTGGCGTAGGCCTATTTAACGCAACCTGCCATCTTCTTTGGCATTGGCGCTGACATTTTGCACACTTTTAATTGTTAAAACATTAAAATTTATGTATCAGTTTGCAAAAATGGCATCAGGTTTAAGGACTTTGTCCCTCAGATTTCCTGGTTCTCTATGTGATCGTCACTGAGGTACCCATACCTATCTTCAACAGTGCAAATGCTTTAAACCGTTGTAACTTTTACCTTTTTGCCATATTTGTAGTAAACGAACAGATTTGTTTGTGTCATATCTTAATCGATTATAAGTGAGATTGTGATAAAAAACTTTTACAGTATATGTTTATAAAACTATGTGAGGGCGATCAGAGTAACAGACGTAAAACAGCGGAAATCGTATAGGAGCTGAAAAATCATGCGTTAAGTTATCGCTTTGAAGTATCCATAGACTGTAATGCAAATTTTCAAAGTCTGCACGCTTAACTCTGTTGAAAAGTTATTAAAATTTGAACAGAAATGCATTCTTGCTAGTACCATGTGCCAACGTCTGACTTCGATCCTGTATTTTCCAGTCCTATATTATTGTTTGGCAATTCTCGCAAAAACACCTTAAACGACTATAATTCGAAATAAACTTTGAAGAAAAAAATTATTGCACAAGTAATTATAATAATAAACGTGATGTTATAATCTTACGTACAAACATGAACGACGGAACATGTGTGTTGCATCTGCACGAACAAGTAAATTGTGATCATTGTTGTTATTAAGTACCGTAGTGAGCATGAGACAAATACAATACATGTGCAACGACAACAGCGGACATCGCCGATATACAATTAACACACGATCATTTTGGTGTGTAATCAGCTAGGTCAACTCAGTCTAGCCGCCACTTCGCGAGAATGCGCAATTAGTGTATGCCAGCCAGAGGTTTCGCACAGCAACTCGAAGCCGACGTTTGGCTGAGAGCCGCGGTGACGCATATACGGGATGCGGCAAAAAGCAGCGACCCTAAAGTTTTTCGCTGTTTTCTCATCAACCGTTTGGGATTTTAATTTAAAATTTTACCCTTGTACTTACTTAAACATTATACATCTAACTGCCGAGCATAATGTGATTTTGTTGAAAAACGACGAAGTTTTAGACTTTTTAACATGATCACTTACTTGAACATTTTGAATGCTGAAAAATCGGTAGGCGGCCATGTTAAAAAGTCTATAATTTCGTCGTTTTTCAACAGAATCACACTTTACTTGGCAATTAGATGTACAAGTATTTAGTAAATAAAGATGTAAAATTTCAGGTTAAAATCTGAAATGGTTGTTGACAAAACAGCGAAAAACTTTAGGGGCTACTTTTTTGGCCGCACCTTGTAGACGCCGCTCAAAGAACCTCGAAACATCGACCTACAAACACTTATCGTGTTCACCAGTTTCAGACATGTTTGAAATAAACTCCCCTTTTCGTTCAGCTTCCGTGGAAGAATTAGGGTCAGAGTGAAACAAAATGCGACGAGATGGAATGGGGGTAGACGTCAAGTCGCCTCTTTCGTCGACAGCGACCGGTGATGCGCAGCTATACTTGGGCGTAATCGACATTATTGCGGCTTTCATCACGACTTTAACGCCGACGATGTTGACGAAACAGATATAATTTATCGTCGCTGATAATAAATGTCGACGGCTAGAATATTTGGTGCGTGGTGCTGAAATACAATTGTTTAGCCTACTTAGCGAGAACAGCAACTTGTATACATAAAACGGAAGACCGAAACTTCTAACAGTAGACCTAGACTCTTACAGCCTGAAAGTACGACTAACGTAAACTGTTTTGAATCTCGATCACAATTTGTCTGACTATAAAGTAGAACAGATTAATTAGAGGCGATCACAGATCTCAAACCTCCAACGAGCAGAGTGCCGCCACCTGGTCATCACGGCGGATTGTCAGTTTACGTCCTAGGCCTATCTCCTAATGGATGACCCATCAGTACCTGGATCGATCGCCGCCAAAGTGTAGCCGCGTCTTTTATTCAGCCATGTCCACCTCGCCGAATAATTTTGTCAGAGTACATTGTCAATAATTTTGAGTTATCTTTTGAGTTTAACATAAGTTAAACACAATCGGTTAGACCAGACGCTGCAAACAACGGAGTGCACAATTTTCTGCAGAGAAGGGATAACAAAAGCGAAGTCGCTTATTAGTGCAGCTTTAAAGCTACCATAGCAGGTACCTCAATGGTTAATATTTACACGATAAACGACACTCTTGCATACGATAATAAGGCGCCACATCAACGCGGCTACAGGACAGATCTAACCGGCACAATACAGAAGAAAAAAATAGACTTGCCGGCTCTTAGAACTCGCAAAATAAGCGCATTTACTTCGCACTATTCAAACAGAAATAATGAAGTAAGCTTACTAAAGGATCGCTTGCTCTTTAGCAGACATGCATCGATCACGTCTCACGAGTCATTTAATGGCAGCGCTTGATTGATTAAACAACAACGAAAAGTCAACGCCGTGTTTAGTCGCCGTAACGGAGCGAATAATCATTCATCACAAATGAGCCTACTACGTCAGCAAGATTGATAAAGAAACAAACAACCTTTATAAGGGACAGACGAAAAACATCTTACAGCCGACACGCGCCAATGATAAACAGCATGATCGTTAGTCGGTTATTGTTAATGACACTGCAAAGCATGCGCATTTAACAACGTACAGAGTCCAGACACAACCTTCTACAGACTACAAGAAACAATGAACGTATCGACGACGACGAGAGAGACAACATAACTGTAATTAATTAGAAAGCATTCAGTGTGCAAACTTCCACAAAGATTCGCCAGGTACCTCGCGGTTATAACAAACATTTATTCCGAAAAGTGCATTAAAGTTCGTCCTAATTTTCACTCGGGCCGTTAAACCAAATAACCAGCAAAAGCCAATTACGAAAACACAACCTAGCGTGACAATAGGCCTAACAAAGCGAACACTCCAGCAACATCACAATATCTATCTAGGCCTATCACATATATGACTATCAAAGATTGACTAAATCACTACGATCGATATTCTACTATTCCTTAGGCGTCAAGAAAAAAATACCAATAACCTTCAAAAAACTAAATAAAAATACGGAATAGATGCGTTGTGCGATTAACAGCTGACAACAAAACGTTTTATAATGGCGGCGTAAAATTCAGACCGAAGTATGACTTTGAGCGACCTTCAAAAACCATTTCGGCACTTTTGTACAAAGTACATGCATTTTACATGGCATTAATAAAAGTATCTGTTAAAGTATTTGTGACCTTGTAACAAGGTCATTTTGTGTCATTCACTATTAAGATGAAAAAAACAGAAAATATATTCGAGGCGTCTAACACGATATTTCATTAATTCTTCTTGGTTGCCTATGTGCAGCGATATAAAAATTAAAAAACACAAAATGTAATAATATGGAATGCATCAGTCACGCGATTTCTTTAAGCAATATAAGACGACATAAAACATTTATTTAAAAAAAACAAAAATTAGCACTTGAAATAACATGCTGCAATAATTACAAAACATAAATTAACATACATGTAATCTCACACAAGCAACAATAGTTAATCAGTTAAATAAACAAACGTTAAAATTAAAAATTTAAAAAAACATTAGAATTTCTTGTAAATGCAGCACGGTACAAAAGAATAAACATTTTAACTCATAGTTATGACGTTTGCAACATTATTTCTAACAGTAAATTCTGACTAACATAATTATTAATGTGTCCGAATACTTAATAACTATACTTAGCTATTTCTAACAAAACATAGCTACTCTAACACTGCTTGCAGAAAAACACTGACTCGTAACTGCACGACAACAGTGCGGCGTGCACAGGTAACAACGCAAGCGAATACAAAGTAACAACAGCAAGATGTGTAACGACTAATGAAAGTAAATACGGAATATATTCAAGGCTGCGGAACACAGAAGAGTAAGACAGCATGAGCAACATTGACGACGTTGAGACACATCGAGCAAAGCACGAAACAGGAAAACAGTGGTGTAGTCGAAGGGAAACGCTGTTCTCCTAAATATTTTTCAGAGAAAATGCCGTCCCCATTATAATACAAGGGGGACGGTGATACAGCAGCGTTCCCCCAAATAGGCCTGGACATTCAAAAGTAATACAAAACCTGGTGTCAGCAGACGCGGTTCGGCCCGATTTTGGGGTGCAAAAATGTTCTAAAATACGTTTATAGACCCTACTGGGGGAGCTGACAACGCTCTTGCAGGCTCTGTACAGTCCCTAGCTGGATCAAAGGGGTCTACTGTTAAAAAAAGAAGGGAAAAGAAGGAGAGGTGGTCCCCCGAAACAAAAAAATATACCACCGCAGGAAAGAACACATACGCGCGCACGGCGACATGACACACTCATTGCTCGTATTTCGAAGCGTTTTGGCAACAACCGATTGCTCGAAATCACATCGACATTTTTATAGTAGCAACAGCAATGCACACAAACACACAAACACAGATACCTTCAAACTGCAACAGCTACTTATCATCAGTATCTGTTTCACTTCGGCTTGTTCCTGTCAGGGACTCCATTTGAATGATGATGAAACAGAAATTGCTGCCTTTGTCAAATCAGCAAATTATCAACCTCGTGGAATTCACACTTTTCTTTTCTAGTCTGAACCCCACTGGCCTGTAGCACCCTGGCGAACGTGCGCACTTCTACACACGTCACAAATTACTGGTATCGTCATTATTCTGATTAAACACATATTCTGCTAAATATGCGCACTTTACCCAGTGTCATATCTTATACGACTCTATCTTGCACACAACCGAAGTTATAACAGTTTAAAGAATTTTTGATAATTTTTATTTCACCAAGCAAACATTGGTTGACAAAAAATTAAACAAAAAACAACAATATAGAGTTAGACTTGGAGAATTGTCATGTTGAGCAACTAATTATAGGGACAGGAATATCGAACAGGGAAGAAACCTAAAAAATCTCAAATCGCCTTAGCTCTGGCGGTGAATTTGTTTACTACTTTTTAAATTTTCCCCATAGGTGACATTAGAATTTTTCGAATTTTTCGAATAAATAAATGAAAAATAAAATTTTTATTTTATAACAATAAAAATGCACTTCCTTGCGCAAAACCGCGTCATTTGACGTATTAAGCGTAAAAATCGGTCCAACGGACTCGCCTGTAGGCGAGCGGAAGAACCAAAAAAGTGTAGTAAATAAAAAAGTAAAGTAAAAAGGGGTGTATATTTCATCTATATGGGGAGCAAAAATCCCTGGGCGGATTGAGCCCAAATTTTTTTGGCGGTAAGGGTCCAAGACGTAATTACGCCATTCAAATTTGGTGACGATCGGTTCAGGGGTTTTGGGTGGGCTGAGGGTCAAAGTTTGCCTTTTCCCATACACTTTGAAGGTCGTCCTTACAACACTCACACTATCGTGTGAGGTGTGATATAACTGAACCAAATAGACGAAACATAGAAATGAAAACCACTGTTCGGTAGATTATAGTGTAAAATAATAAATGCGTCCAACATTTTTGTAATTGTATAATTGGCGTCTAAGTTATTGTCAAAGATAAGAAAACATGTAAGTGAGACAAACTGAAACGTTGGTGTATTAGAAATCTCGTAACATCTTCATATGTTTTTGGTGTATCTGTAATTTTACGTCTTCCGGCTTATGGTCTTCATTTATTTTTTCCAGCTGTATCTTGCCTTGTGTTCTTCCAGTTCTTTCAGTTCTGTCGAACAGCTGTTAGTGCACTGTGTGCTTTGCTAGTCCACCGTAGCTCTAGACATGACACTCCGTCACACTCGTATGCTTGTTTGGGGCGACTGAAAATGCAAGCCCTGTCAAATTCAATACCATGAAAATGGTGGACCAAATCGCATCTTTGGAATTTTCAGGGATACGATTTGGTCCGTCATTTTCATTGCAATTTTCAGTCGATGCTTTTTTCGTTGTCCGTCATTATCAGCCTTCAGGTCCTGCAAATTCAGCGTCCCCGTTCGCCGTTTGTTTTTGTATCACTGCTATTTGTGCCAGTTAATGTGCTCTACTGTGTAAATAAACGAATAGAATAAAATAAATAGTGCCGACCTCGCGCTACGACGTATACTGCTGGCAGTTACATGTCGCCGAAGATGCCGGCGAATGTCTTGCGTAGGTTGCGCATCGTGTCGTCTGCGTCTTCTGCGTCGCGCCGCGTAGTGTCTTTGACGTCCTTGCCTGCTGGCGGCGTGACTGACGGCTGAGTTGAGTTTGCGACGCCGGCTGCTGATGCTGCTGCTGATGCTGATGCTGATGATGATGATGATACAGGTGCTGCAGTTGATGAAGTCGTGCTGCAATTAACAATTAAATGTTCACACTACTCACGTTCGACGGATAGTTACGCACGGCAACGCACGTGCAAACTGTACGCAAATACTCAAACCACAGATCGAGAATTCGAATTTCACGAGTTTTACGAATTTTAGAAAATTTGTAACATTCACGAATGTTTACAAATTTTGAAATTTCTAATTTGTACAGATGTACAGAAACGAACTTTGACAAATATTGGGGTCAGATTCGTGATTTTATAGAAATTTTAAAATGGTTAAGTCACGAATTCTTTATTTATGATTTCACCAACCTAGCGGAAGATGTTGCCGACGTCGGCCACTCTCCTTGTTTTGCTCGATGATTTAAAGGGTTTAAAGTAGTCCAAGGCCCTTCGTAAAACACATATCGGCACCACAGAGCGTCACCTGCTATATGTGTCGGGACGGACAAACCTGCGGTCGACGTTGTCGGCTGCGGCGGTTGGTCGGGTGAAGCTCTGTGGTACGGTGCGCTGTGGACTGGGTCCGGGAGGTCCAGCCATCGGTCGACTGTTGACCACGACACTGCCTGCACTGCCGTTCACTGCATAACCACCGGACGTCGAAGCCGCCGTCACGCTCGCCGTCCTGCACCCCGTCATACGATCAGATACAACAGAGCAATACAAGTAACATAATATCACAGAACGAAAAGTGAATTATTTTCACAAATAAACGAAAACGTAAAAATCGTGCATTAAAATGCAGTATCATATGATATCGCTTTCATAACGGACAGTTTTGTCAAGAGATTGATTGACTGATTGACAGTTTAAAAACTAATACGGTTGATACTGTCCACAGTAGACGTCTACTCTCAACCTATAATGTCTGCCATTGTGCACCTTTGATTCGATCAAGACACACAGCGCTATATAAATGTGTTTCAATTGACTAACCGGCTGATTGATGATATGAGACCAACGTACTTGAACGTAGTTTGGACGGGTTTGCAGAGAGCTTCCATCTTGGCAATGATGAGGTCACAGATGATACGTCGATCATCTTCCTGAGTTTCGCCAAGCAAAGGCATCGAAGAGTCGTTCACCTGAACGCATGTCAATACAACATGTTTGATTAACACACAGTTGACACAGATACATCATACCTGCAGCAGAAGATTATCATAATAAAAGTTAATTTTTATCATTTGAAGGAAAAAAGCATCAGTAGTTTGTGTTGCAGTCAATAGCCTTAGTAGGCTAAGTAAATTTGCATGACATGCAATGTCAGCAGGAAAACCTGATAAATCTGAGACGCAGAGGATAAGGCAAGGGCTAAGATGACCTAAAAGCTACGTTGTAGAAAAATGCTTTGAGGCGACGACGAAAACAATATGGAAAAGAGGAAATGCGAATATCTAAAAGGAAAGTGTGCCCGATAAAGGGAACGGCTATAGCAAAGCTACGGGAACCAAAATATGTATACGGGCATGAGAGAGAGAAAGCAGTTAAAAAGCCAGAATGCTTAATATGGTAGCAATGTCTAATACAACGTGAAAACTGTTGGTTAAACTACTGTCAGTTGTCATTATATCTATCGACTATAATTTTCACGACACTGAAAAGTTCTGATATTTGCTATTTGACAGTTTATTTCTGACAATGTTGTTGTTGCTGCTGCTACAACTCGTGATGACCTAACTTGGAACGTTCTGCTTACTCCCTTAAGAACTATTTCTTGCAAAAACACATTTAAGCGACATCTCAAGACTCATTATTTTAATTTAGCGTTTTAAGACTAGTTTGTTTTAATCATTTTGGGCGGTCGGCGTGGTGTAGTGGTAACGCGTCTGATCCAATCAGCGAAGTTACTGTACACCGGGCCTGGTTAATACTGCGATTGGTGACTGCCTGTGGGCAGGAAAACCATCTCGGGATGTAACCAACCGCCTAGGTCAACTCAGCCTTCCATCCCTCCGGGGTAGGTAAATCGAGTACCGGCCTATTTGGCTGGGGTTAAGGCGGGGCGCGTTCACCTCTGTC
>Ga0056128_1008784_pt1 | contig 12720 bp, 11 predicted proteins | sample WorMetLIZISLAND2_FD_71113 | JGI IMG/M metagenome (GOLD analysis project Ga0056128, IMG submission 71113) | Marine gutless worms symbiont microbial communities from Max Planck institute for Marine Microbiology, Germany - Olavius geniculatus... ...
AATTACGACTCTATCTTATACACAGCCAAAGTTATGACTGTTTTAAGAATTGTTTAATTTTCCCCATAGGCGCCATTGTATTTTTTTGATTTTTGCTAATAAATACGTTAAATATCAAATTTTTATTTTCTAACCCCAAAAAGGCACATCCTTGCGCGAGACCGCGTCGTTTCAGTCATCGTACGCAAAAATCCGCCGAAGGGTCTGACCTGTAGGTGAGTTTCTGAAAAAAAGGTATATATAGCTACAAAAATTTTTGCGTATATTTCACCTATTTGCCGAGAAGCCCCCCTTGGGCAGGTTTACCTGAAATTTTGCGTGAGGGGTCACCTCGCCGACGTAATCAACCGTGCCAAATTTTATCTCAATCAGATCAGGGGTTTTGAATCTGTGGGGGTCGAATTTTTGGCTTTCCCATAAAAAAGAGAAGTCGCCGTTCACAGGGCTTGAACTACCGTTTAGCCTGTGATACCGAGTGGCGCAATAATTAAGCCATTAAGTTCTCCTAGTGCACGTGACCGCCACGCTTAACATTCCGAAAAGCAGAACTAAAAGAACTTTATTTTTATGCTCACAATCTATGGAAAAATTTGATTGCTTTATTCAGCAATCGTTTTGTTTTCCATACGCCACTTTTTTGCGCAAAACGGCATTTTCGAAGACCTTATGATTACGTCAGCACTACGTAGTGACAAGTGAATTTTGAAAGCAAATTTACACGTTTTGGCTGACCAAAACCTTGAAAATGAATTTACATTTCTTGACGTTATTCAGGCAAAACTGTAACTGTTTTTTTCCGGACACGGTGCATTATAATAAAGGTCTTATGAGTGGCAAATAAAATAAGCACACTTTGCTAAATATCACCTGTCTGCTTTGCCTAACTTTCACTGCAGAGCAATACACCTGTAGTGATTACGCGCACCTTTACCAAATCACGTCATGCACTACAACACAGCAAACAAGTGAATAAGATACCATAGCGCTAGGCTATAGACCCATGTTAGACCGTGAATATTTATTATTAGTTAATGAGAAAATAGATAAATTATACTGCTTATACATAGTCACTATAAGGCCTAGCTGGCACTTTAGCAGCATACCGACGTTACACAATCATGTACACTGGCCATGACCTACCAAATACCGACCCGGTTCTTTTTGTTCGCCTATATGTCATGGCCAGTTAGAATGTTATAGACCTATATATACCGGCCATTAACAGCCGATGTCATACGGACCTATACGCTGATTTAATAACGCTCAAGTCAGACTGTCAGAGAATAAGTAATCTAAGCAATGCTCACGTGACGCGTCGGTGCTATTACCCACCTGTAGAATCAGTGTACAGCGTGCAATAAAATAGGCTTAATGGGTTGTCAAAAGGTACCCGCATTTGATGTCTCTGTACCGACGATTCTTCGAACGCCGAAAGTCGAAACGTAGAGCACTAAATTTTACATTTTACGCTAAAAATTCAATACATGTGCAGTTTTTTGGTCTATTTTCAGTAATTTCAGTACAATTTACGGTTCAAATATGCATCGTAGCCTAAAATCGAGAAAAATTAACTAAAACCTGTTTTTTTGGATTTTACAGTAGTTCAAAATTATTGATGTAGCCACCCTGCTAAATTAGTGGATAATAGCAAAAAAAATCGCTAATTTTGATGGGGTACCCAAATTTTACGCATCCGTACGGAGGATTCTGTGAACGCAGGGGGTCGAAACTTAAATTGTTAAAATGAACGTTTAGTGCTGAAATGGTTATCTTTGTTTTCAGTATTTCGGCGCAATTCATTCTTAAAATGTGCGTCGCAACATGAAATCGCAAAAATAGTAAAACTCTGTTTTGACGGTTCAAGGTCGTTCAAGGTCATCGATGTTTGTTTTTCCAGAAAGCTGGTCAGCAGTGCATGTTATGAAAAGCAGCAAGTTTGTGCCTATCTGCAACCGTCTTTACGCTAGACCAGTAAATAGCGGCAAAATAACGACTTTAGGGGTACCGTCATTTGCCGCCCGTGTTTTAGGGGAATCTCCTAGTTTATCCAGCGGCATGAATTTTTTTGTCACAAAGACTACCGTTTTGACGCAATCTCAGATTGTGACGGACGGACGGACAAACGGACATCTCTATACGATAGCTAAGACGCGCTTATCACTGCTATCGCGCGTAATGAATATTTTTATAAGTTCTTGGAATGTTAATATAAAAATATTTGGAAGATCTACAGTTGATTTCAATACTGGAAGTTACGAGCTCATATAGGCCTAGTTTGGAACTTTGGATCATGGACGAAAAATGAAAATGTGCTCACATTAAGCGTCTATCCCTATAGGCAGCGCGTGACGTCAGAGACTAAAGTCTAGCGTAACTATGGCGATTGGTGTAAGTAAGTTAATGATGCTGTTAATGGAAGTGCTGTGATGTGATGTGAGCTAGCGCGGATGCAGGAAGCCTGAGGCTGATCCACAGATACATCGACGACGATGTCATCCAAACGCAGTTTGTCGCCAGCCCTTGCCCAGCCTCCACCGGTCAGACCCAAATACATTCAATCGATAAGCCAATCAATCAGTTCAGGATTTTCAAACTGGCATATAAATAATACAAACTACTGCTAGGTACATTACAGATAGTGACAGTCTTGTACACAAAATCGAGTCCAGGAAAAGTCAGTAAAAGTATTTTGTGAACACTGAACAGTTACCGGAAATATTTTAGTCGCTGAGGGGAAACTGGATATAACCACTCGGCAGACGTTGCGTCGTCCGGCAGGTCGTTCCAGGTTTGTCGGCCGACAACCGGGAAAGCACGGTTGGTTGGCGACGGTCGTCAACTTGACCAAAGGCACTGCCAAACGGTTGGTGCCAGCAGAACGTGTAGATCGGCGGCCAGGTAAGTCGGTGACGTAATTGAACGTACCAAGTCATTGCGGCACAAATCATAGCTTACCCTCACCCATGCCACAGCATCTGCAGCAGTTTCACACTGTCGGCGCCCACGTCTGGCCGTCTGTCTGTCGTCTGTATTATGTGACTGTATAACGACTAACGAGACGCAATACATCACTGTAGACCGCGATGAAACGTACTCAATTCGTGGACGTGATCGACGGCGTGTTCTGTCTTAGTCGCGCTGCGTGATATGCAAACGCGAGACACCATCAGTCGTCACGCTTGAGTAGAGTGAGACTATGAACACTTATAGTGCTGACTCCAGAGACTATGGTGAAAGATAGCAGGACGAAGTAGACTATGGCCATGAAATAATTGACGTTAAAGCACACTAAGCTAGCACTGGTAGCCTACTTTTTCTCTTAATTTTCAGCTCAGCAGCAGTCGTGCGCCATAAACCAAACGAAGGTGTAGTCTATGCCATCTGAGCCTGTTTTAGTATGATACCGCACTGTAGTAAAAGCTCGTACTGCGTACTCGCTTAGCCACTTTAACAGTGCAGTATCTATTACATAACGTAAGCGGTTGGATACATCGTGAAACGTGTGTGTGTGTGCTGTCAGATTGAGCGGATGTCGTCGCATCAGGTGCTGATAGCTTTGGCTCACATGCAGCCGCTGTACTCAGAAGCAGACACGCCACCTCGTCGAGCAAGCAGTGCCCGCTTGTCAACAGCTAGCAGACAGCGCGCAGACTCCGCCCGCCACTCTCACCTCAGCATAGCTGATGCTGACGAGCTAGGTATATACGACCATTGTGTGTCTATAATTCGATAATTCAATAGTTCGAAGGTGTAGACTGCAACGTGCATTTTCACTAACTCTATCCCTCACCCTCATCTTACTACCCCACTATTAGTTGAGAGAAAATGCGGAGATTGAGTCAACGTCCGTAGAAGTGTAGGCCTATAGGAAAGAACCCTAAAACTTTCGGGCTATTGAACCTTTGGATCATCGAGCTGTCCCCATATACGACATCTGCATGCAGAGGCGTCTAAGCCTAAAGGAATGGAAATGACGCACGTTGAAGCTGAAGCAAAAAAATAAGATTCAAAAATTCTATCCCACCTTTAAAATCTTGCTGTCGCCGCCTCTGCATCAATATGTAACATAATAATGAGCAGAAAAAATTGATTGCAAAAATGATGCAGATATCGGGTGAAGGCAAGAAAAACGGTTTGAAAAGAATTACGTTGGCTTTTGGTGCGCACTATAAAATTGTCATCCTTGCTTCACATTGGCCTGCGTACTTAGTTTACTATTCTTTCGTTCCATCGTTCCTTTTTCTAATTTTGAGGCCTTTTCTCTAAGCACAGTTAGCTAAGGGTTTTAAAAACAGATTTTAATGCATTGGGAAGAGCTAGAGATTTGGCCGTCTTAATTATATTAGTTTTCGTGTCATGAACAACTGCAAAGTGGAAAATCCTCTAGATGTTTTGTTGGAGCGTTTGCTACACTTAGGGTTTGTATTGTGTATAGCTGTATCAGTTGAAGTGCCGCAGCAGCAGCAGCAGCTGGGCAGCGGCTTGGACGTAAAACACCTTCAGCAGCAGGCCGCACTGCGTCAGTCGTTTTTTGTTGGTGACGACTCACAACGACCCGTCGTAACTGTACCTACAGGTATAATATGCTCATTGCATATGATACATCGATAAGCAGTGGGAGGAAAAAGAAAGGTTGCGGCAGCTGCCTTTCTTCCCCCTTCTTAAGTTTGGGCTGTCACAAAATTGTCGGAAATATTTTGTTTTCGGAAAATTTTGTCTAAAAATGCAAAGTGTTGGCTGAAAGTCTTTATTTTGGAGAAATGTAGGGGGAAACGAAATTGAAATTTTTGAGCACTCATAATCCTTGACGGCACTAGCGCTAACGATGCCGAGCATGATACTGTAGTGCTGCTTTCATGAGTCGAAGTTAGACTCACGACAAGAAACGCGTTACATTCTCGGGAGTGGCAGCTGATTACATATGAGCAGTTTTGTAGGCCTATGCTTGGGGAACGCTTATTTTCTTGTCTTCTTCCCTTTTTAGATGTAATTCAGTTATTCAAATTGTTGCAGTTACTGTATAAAGAAATAAGCCCACAATTTCTTTTGTCGAATATAGGTTCTTTATAGTGGGCCTATTCGGCGCAACGCTACTGTACCACCGTTCCTTTTTGTTTTGGAGAACAGCGTACTTTTCCATAATTATTTGGCGAACGTCGTTTCCCCATTTCATAGCCGGCTCCGGCGAACAATTATTGGACCCGCGGAGCAGCCAGCATATATATACCACCGCTCAATTAGTCACAGCTAGTCACTGTGTAGTCCGTTAGCTATACGAGTACTAGTCACTAGCCATGCCGTGGATACATTAAGTTAGCAACTTGCTCAATGTTGGATGCTCAGTAGGCGCAGGTCGTCGATCAGCTACTTTGAGTGCTCGTTCAGCGTCCATTAGCGCCAGTCGGCCACGGCCTAGTACTGCCCGCGGTAGGAGGAGGCTCACTGCTGGATCACTAGTCGACAACCAACTGGATCTGGACGTGGCCGGAGTTCCTCTCAACATTACTGACAAGATCAGCCCAGGTCAGACTCTGTCACGTTTGGTACTAGGCGGCGATTAGAATGGCCGTAAAGGCTCGTACAGAGCGACGTAAATGAACTAGCAAGAGATTTAGCTAATGCTCACGAGACGCGCGAAAGTCTATAGCAGTTCCTGTTCGCAAACTGTCAGTCTGTCTCCAGCCATTTCGTCGCAGTTCATTCTTTGAGTGTGCGGTGCGCTGCAGCCGAACATCGCAAAAAATCAATAAAAACCCCTCATTTTAGAAGTTCAGAATCTTTTTCAAGTCATCGATGTTAATACGACTGAAAAGCTGGTCACTATTGCTTGTTCTGATAGGCAGCATGCCCATGCCTATCTGCAACCGTTTTCACGAAAGACTGGCCAACAACGGTAACGGTAAAATAACGACTTTTACGGGGTACCGCTCTTTGATGCCCTCGTGCGCAGGTTTCCTTGAACGTAGAAAATCGAGACTACCCTTTTTCATTTAGCGCCGTCGTTTGGGTTGACCTCCGTGGAATTTATGGAAAAGCTTTACGGTTCCTGAAACTAGAGTCTTCCAGGCAGCCGACGGTGAATTTTTGGTGATCCTAGCTTGCACCGTTTTTGACTGATCCACCCGTGTGACGGACGGACGGACAGATGGACGGACAGACTTGCGATGGCTAAGACGCGCTAAAGCAGTAGCTGCTTTCGCGCGTAAAAAGTACTGAACTAATCTGGCCAGTGGGCTTGCGAGCAGTAGTTTAGTTTAATTTTGTTCAGTTCAGTTACGTTATTCTGTACGCGCTTTAAGAACGTATAGGAAGAAGTTACGAAAATTTTTTGGAATGTTTTGTAAATTGGGCTCAGATTGAATTAAATTGTTACCGTCAGATATCATATTCTAAGGTTAAAATGCTACAGTACAAAACTCAAATTCGGTTGACGATTTGCCGCAAACGCGGCTGGGCGAGCTCACATCACTTTCCCAGGTCTCCTAGCTGGATTTTAAGGGTCCCGTCAAAACGCAGAAGAAAGAAAGAAAAGGAAAGGGAAAATAAGAGAAAGGAAGGGAAAGGGAACGGAGAAGTATAAAGGGGAAAAGAATGAAGAGAGGAGAGGGAGGAGGAAAGGGGATGGGAAGGAATTATCATTTATTACTCGCATTGGCAGTATATGATAATTTGGCAGTTGGGTCGAATGTGCGGATCGACGTGTTTAGACGGCAAGCGCTTGCAGCGCTTCGCCTCGGTGGGTGGCGTGAGAGCGATGCGTGAATCTGGCGAGACGCCGCCATGGTACATTATACTCGACGACCGACAACACGACGTCTTCAAACAGGTGCACGGCGCGCTAGACAAATAGGCGCGCCAGGAAGTTGCATTTTCCCGACAGACAGCTGAAAATTTCCAACAGAGAAGAAAGATTATGGTTGCTCAAAATTTTGCTTTTTTCTCACTTTTTTCCGAAATTGCGGTTTTTAGCCAAAAATTTGGCACTTTTGGACGCAAATTTTCGAACAAGGTGAACATTTTCGACAGTTTTCTGACAGTCCAAAATTTAGGGGTAGGGCAGCTGTTTTTTATACTTTCTCTCACGTTGCCACTGGTCGGCAGTGTGACGTTACCGGTACCAATGAAAGTATAACTTTTGTGTCGTTGGAATAGTCATTTTACGCCTATATATTTCGTGACAAATTTTGTATAAATCTTAACGGTCGAGCAAACTTTTTTTTACAAAATTATAAATTGAGCGCATTTTTCTGTTTTTGTTACGTCATCTTGTCCGGACTGTCTTTGAGAACATGCACGTTCAATTTCAAAAACTGTTTTAAAGTTGTTGCTTAAAATTAAGGGAGTCACATGACCCTGGCGACGCCCCTTTTCGAAAATTTTCAATGGGTCATGTCCGGTCTGCTTCTGTAAAGGGGCCTAGGCGTGTCAATTCGAAGTTTGTAGTTTTGAGGCAAGACGCACAATGTGAGACGGGCTTAGTAGCCTATTAGACGATGCTATCGGTGATCATAAACCGCACTGATGAAATTTTCACAATTTTGCCTGCAGTTGTGCCTCATAAAGCAAACGATGGTTTAGTCTATGCCATGCCATCTGCGCGTGGTAAACTTAAACTTAAGTACGATACAGCACTGTCTGGAATGGTAGAAAGTCGTACTGCGTACTCACTTATCCACTGATAGAGAACGCAATATCTGTGGGCTGCTGACTGTACGTGCAGCTGCTGCGGATGCTGGACAGTAAGACGCTGTGGACGCTGGACATACGAACCGTCATGTTTCTGCTGAACTCAGTTGCGCCTTGTAGTGTGACGTTTAGCGAGCAGCAAATCATCGAGGCGCTGAACGCTCTGTATGACGACACGCGCAATGAACACATCGACTTTGACGAGTTTCTCTACCAACTCGCCGCTCACGACAAGGTCAGCAGCCACGCTAAATGGTCGAGACGGTTAAATGTAAATAGGAAACCTATCGCAGAGCTAAGTAGCGTCACCTGCTATGTGAAATCACGCATTGTTACTTGCCATTCGGCACAGGCGAATACGCCCCGTCTGAATTTCAGCCAGAAAGAACGTTACTCACTTTCCATATCCCAAAGAGAGAGAGAGAGTATGCTGAGTTTACTTGGGTGGTTGGTTATGTCAAATATAGTAGATTTCAAGGGGCCCGCACCCAAAAATTTGGGGCTTAATAAAAACGTGTAGAATTCGGTGCGATTTCGGACAACGTTAAAGACTTTGATCGCAAATATCTCCGGCACAGATCAAAATATCGGCAATCAGAAACAAACTTGATCACCTGCAATCGGTCTTTTTATCTATTATATTTGGTTATATTGAGGTGTGTCTATCCGCAGACAGTCACCCATCCGGCACTAAATGAACCAAGCAACAGATACTACTTTGATCATGGTAATCCCGTGCACGCCGAAACCTAGAAAACGCGTCAGCAAAACTAGTAAAGCTATTGACTTGTACTGTTGATATATGCTTGTTTTGTAGGAGAGGGCGGTCAGTACTGGAGAAGCTCCTGGTGAGTGTTTTCTATAAAGCACGAAGCAGTGGCGTCGTAGCGGGGGAGCGGGGAGGCAAGGGAGGGAAATTGCTCCTAAATTTTTGCCTCTCGGAAAAAATGGGTAACTTTTTGGTCGAAAAATTATTGTTGTTTGAAAATGCAAAATTTGCAGCTAAAAACTCATTTTGAAGAAATTCAACGGCAAAATCAAAATTTTGAGCACCCATAATTTTTTTTCTGTCAGAAATTTAGAACCGTATGTTGGAACTCTGTCCAAAATTATCTGTGTCTGTCGGAAAATTGCAACTTCCTGCTCCGTTTAATTTTTAATTCATTACGCCACTGACTTGTAGTAGCTATCGATTCTGTCCATCGTCCCAAACTGCGAGTCGCTCTCTCCCTAGCTGAGTGATAATAATCCATACTCACATCGTAATTCTTCAACATACAACAGAACAATAGGCCTATTGTGCTCGGTCTCTCAGTTCTTGTCTTTGCTGTATTTCTTGCAATATTGATGCGGTTCTGACAAAAAAAACTTAGCAGTTGTATTTATTGAGCCACTCTTATATAGGCCTACTGTCGTGATCTTGTGCGTGTCCAGGCGGCGGTATTCGATTTTCCAATCCCAGAGGGATGGAAGGCTGAGTTGTCATGCATATACAGTCTTTTTTCAATAAACTTCACAGTACAGATGTGTGCTCGTGTGTGCGTCAATGATATACAGAAGAAGGCGACTGGTTCACGGTCGCTGAGAAGATGCTGTACAGCGCAATCGCCGACTTCTCGTCGATGCTCGCAGCGGACACCGAGAAGACCGATAGGCGGCTCCTACAAGCGCTCACCAAGAGCAGACTCGCTGACAGGCACAGTCATATCACTACTAGATACCGCACTGCTGCAGTGGGTAAGCGAGTACGCGGTACGAGCTTATACCATTTCAGACAGTGCAGCATCGTACTTAAATCATACCCAGATTGCAGTCGCGTAGACTGCATCGTAGTTTGTTTTATGCCGCGCGACTGCAGTCGAAGCAGTACCAATGTCAGCTGAGTGCAGTGTTTGAATTGCCCGGGGGGGAATTGGGGGGTTGAACCCTCCCCCAACTGTTTTCTCAACCCGCCCCCCTAAAACACTGTCAAATTATGTTCTGGGGGGTCAGCTATATACTATATACATAGGATTTACAACAATTTTGGTCGGGCTCCGACAGTCGAAATGTTTAACCCCCCAACTAATTTTTCACAATGCAAACACTGGCTGAGTGTCGTTTAACTTGATTGCAGACAGTACAATTTGCAGCTAGGCTTGAAAATAACAAATCAGTTAGGTTTCAAGTAGTAACTGTGAATGAAGAAACTGCATGTTCAACTATTTTGCTGCATTTTCGGTAAAAGGTTAAGCCCAAATTCCATTACGCCGACTTTCCTCGCGGGGAAGTTTCGGTGAAAGTCGCAGACACAAAAATCATGAAAGTCAGCGAGAAAGTCTGCGGCGGACTTTGTCACAAAGTCGGCGTAATTGAACTTGGGCTTTATTGCGCCGAGTGACAAGTAAGACAAGTACACGTCAAGTGTCATCACATCAGGTCGTGGATTCTCAAGACACATAAAGCAATGCAAAGGTTCGCTCGTTGTCAGTGGTCGCCACTCGCAGTGCCGCTGCCGTTCGACGCCGCTTACCAACTACCCCAGACATTCGGCTCCACCGTTACTACACAGGTCAACAACTTATCCTAGGGGAGGGGGCTATTCAGGGTTGTTAGCAATCCTGGCAGAAAAAGTATTGCAATAATGATTGCAATACCTTTTTGCAAGTCGTACTTTTTGCAACACTCTGCTATTTACTCTTCCCAAATAAGTCTTGATTTTTGACGCTGTGTACAACTTTTTCGAAATTTTGGATTGACTACAAACCACGCGGTAATGCGGTCAACCCAAAATTTAAACAAGTCGTGTTGGCATGTTATTTTTTGATTAGTCTTTTACACAATAGAACAAAGAATGAAAAGATTCTTTGCGTAATTAAACAACATCCTCATGATTAGGAGTGTATTCTACGTCAAAAAGTATTGCTTTCAAGTATTTGCAATATTTCAGTTTTAAAAGTATTGCGATACCACATGCAATACTAAACATGAAACCAGTATTGCAATACCCGTTGCAGTACTAAAAAGTATTGCAATACTTATTGCAATAATTGCAATATTGCAATATTAACAGCCCTGGGGCTATTGCATCCAAAATTGGCAGCGACGTCGTGAGTAAAAAAGTTTTAAAAAGTAGGCCGGGATAGGAAGTTGCAGTTTTTCGACACGCACTGCAAATTTGCGACAAAATTCCGAGAAATAAGTGCAAATATCCGAAAGAGTTTACCAAAGTGGGTTTTTAGCCCCAAATTTTGCTTTTTGGACGAAAATTTTCGGACAGAAATATTTTGCTGGGACTCCTGGGAAAAATCTAATCAAACCTAACTGGAATAATTTTAACAAGTGTGATAAAACGGTGTAGTTTATAACAGCACACACAAATTTGAATAATGTAGATTGCACTTAAGTAATCAAACGGTTCTTAGTTTTAAAAGTTGCCGACATATTTGTGCGGACGGCAGCAGAATATGTACTTGCATTGAGAAATTAAAACTATGAATTAATGATGATTGTTATACTGCGTTCACACTGTCGATCAGATCAACTCGACCAAGCCCGGAAAAGTGGTCGGCAGGAGTGGTCGGGGTGGTCGACTTTGGTCGACTGTTCACAATAGTTGAGTCGAAATTCAAGCGATCGGGAAGTGGTCGGGTATTAGTCGAGTAGAAGTCGTCTAGTTGATCGGGAAACGATCGTGCAAAGATTTGTTAGTGTGGTCAGGATAACTTTTTAGCGATTTGCGGTCAAGAAGCTTTTGAAAGATATCAGCGTCTACACGCAGGAACTTTGTGTGGCCATTGGGGTCCTCATTGTTGCGAAGGAGTTGTGAGAGGTCGTGTAAAAATCTTGCATGGTCGAGTAGCGATCATAAACAAATCGTGCACAAGCCTCTGTAGTTCTGCATACTGGCGCTGTATAACTCTGATTATTACTACTATTACTGATCAAGCAGTTGGTCGAGCTTGGTTGAGCTTGGGCGGGCAATTTGAACGATTGTAACGATTGAATTGATTTAATCCGCAGAAAGAATGTCGCATTAGCGTGTATTGTTACGGGGAAGGTCGGCGTAATGGAATTTGGGCTTTATGATGACATGCAGAAACCGATCGTAGTGGAAGACTTGTCTCCGCTGGCGATGTACGCGCTGCACCGAGCGAATCTGTTGCTGGATGTGAGACCCGCAGAGTCAGCGAGGACGACTCCAGCGACAAGCACATCATCAATGCGTCGCGCTGAGCATGATGGGAACGCTCCTGCTGCTGCTGCTGCTGTTGATGACACGCAGCGACACGTCTTACTCACAGACGGCGACATCAAAGTAACGATTACACGGTGTGGCAAAATAAAGTAGGCCCTAAAGTAGAACATTTCAGGAAATAAACCTGTAAAATTTCAAATTGAAATTCAGAACGGTTGCTGAGAAAACAGCTAAAAACTTCAAGGGGCAACTTTATTTTTGTCGCGCCTTGTAGACCCGTCCAACGGCTAACAATGATTAAATGGTATAAGTCTTTAAAAGAAATTTATCTCAAAGCTACGGAGCGTCACCTGCCATAAGAGATCGTAAGGCTTGCCGTAGATATGGATATCTATGCATATAGCTTTATCCGTCAATATATCTATTAATATTATGCTGGCACTCTTGCTAATTAGATTAAATATATTTACATGCTTTGTTTTTGCATATGTCTGTTGTTCTTACTCTTTTTCATCTGCTTGTTTATTCATGCCATTAAGTCGAATCAATAATCAGTTGCATTGTGGCATTAACAGATGTCAAATCTCCAGCGATTTAATGCTGTAGATAATTTAAGCAACAAAAACGCACGCACTCGTTTGCGAATTAACTTAAGAAAAAAGCTTTTAATGACAACACGATTGCAAACGTTTTTTGCTTTTCGATATGTTCAGTGCTTAGTAAAAAGTAGAAAAACCCTGTGCTCCAGGGGCGTTTACTTTACTTCATAAACGCATTGGGAAGTGAGTCCTGGAAAAAAAACGGACAGTTAAAATACGCAGATGTTCAGAAAGTTTGGAAACTATACTTAACTAATT
>Ga0056128_1008786_pt1 | contig 12720 bp, 2 predicted proteins | sample WorMetLIZISLAND2_FD_71113 | JGI IMG/M metagenome (GOLD analysis project Ga0056128, IMG submission 71113) | Marine gutless worms symbiont microbial communities from Max Planck institute for Marine Microbiology, Germany - Olavius geniculatus... ...
CCGAAAACCATACCTAGAACCAAAAATTACGACTCTATCTTATACACAGCCAAAGTTATGACCGTTTTAATAATTGTTTAATTTTCCCCATAGGCCCCATTGTAATTTTTTTGAATTTTTGAATAAATACGTTAAATATTAATTTCAAAATTTTTAACCTCCAAAAGACGCGAGACCGCGTCGTTTGAGCCATCGCGTGCAAAAATCGGCCGAATGGTCTGACCTGTAGGTGCGTATATTTCACCCATTTGCCGGGAAGCCCCCTTGGAGGGATTTGCATAAAATTTTGCGTGACGGGTCCCCTCGCCGACATAATCAACCCTGCCAAATTTTATCTCAATCGGGTCAGGGGTTTTGATTCTGTGGGGGTCGAATTTTTGGCTTTTCCATAAGAAAGAGAAGTCGGCGTTAACACAGGGCTTGAACTACCGTTCAGCCTGTGATGTGCCGTGCAAGACATAACGAAGCTATAAAAGCCTACGATAGTAGTATGATTCCATGAAGATTGTGAGCGATAAAGACAAAGTCAGACAACTGGACAAGCTATAAAACCGTTCAGCAAAGAACACTGTCGCACAGACAACCTTCTTGCTATGCATCCGTATACATGTAGCTCAGTTAAATTGGGATGTAACGATGATTACTGCTGTAAGCAGCTGTATACCTGCATAATGGAGATGACTATGCATAGATTTTGCACGGTTACGGAGATACGGGCCCCAAAGATTTCGGGGTCAAAACTCCGACCTTTTGGGGTCACGTCACGTTGGTAATTTTTATCATAAAGTTGGTTTTTAACTAAATGGATATCTTTCCAAATGAATGGCTTATTTTGTTCTTAAATTGTATTTTCTTTTTAAACATGTTAAACATACAATGGAAGCGTCTGAGAAAACATCCTGAAACGAAACAGCTAGGAGCCGGGGGTGCGACCGAGCAAATAATAAGCCCAGCTGTCGCTAGGATATAGCCGACCGTACTGGTTGTCAGTGACCTTCATCCAAGATCGATGATTTTCATTTTATTTGAAAAGGCCTATACCATTTCCTACTAGTGATTAATAGTAACCTTGGCCGTATCTCTCACCGTTTCCGAGATATGGCCAGTTTTCCGTTGAAAACGCACATTTTTCCTACCCCCTTCATTTAACCCCGAATTTGATAATGTACTTTTGCACTAGATCGCCGAAACTTTGCACGCCTAGATTTGACACAGAGCTAATTACTTGTGTAAAAAGTCTCTCTCTATGACCTACCGTTTAGGCACAATGCATCCGTTAGTAACGACGACAGACAGACGGACGCACGACGACAGACGACAACAGTCACTTAAATACGGTCGGCTAAAAATGGGTTGGATGGGCCACGATTCCTTGAAACAAAATCCGCTTCACACTAAACTCCAGATCCACCTCCAAATAATTCTGGCGCGACAACCCCAAGGCGCCTATCAGAATGATAGTAGTTAATTGGACAACTATAGAAATAGAAACGACAACTTTTCTCAAAGTGTAATTCACCATGTGTTTGTACATAGTCAGGTCGAACTGTATGAGCACACGCCGAACTGTCAGTTAGGCCAATATAATTATTGCGAACGGAGCTGACCGATCAACCTCCAGTCGGAAGCAGTTTCGCTTCGGTCACGCAACTATGGCGATTAATCAATATTATGCGATGCATTATCGATCAGACAGATAGCCATAGTGATGCAGTATCAGTATTCCGTGCGTAATAAATAAAAGCGCCTACGTATAGTCGTATACTTTCGGTAAACTTCTCGGAGTAGAGTTGCGTCAATATAATGTAATCAAGACGTCATCTTCGGTCGTCGTTCAAGCGAAGTTGGCTATACGACGGCGTGCGAAGACGACAACGTGTGGTGAGTTTTTGTTCGTTTTGTGTCCCAGACCTGCAATATCTGAAAAAAATGTGAAAAATCCAGCGTTTTCCATTAACATTTGTAATGCAAGTTTAGCGCGCTATGAAGAAATGTTAAACTGAATTAAATTAGCATAGCCGCCAAGAGACTGGCAATAGCAAAAAAACTACACTGTGTCTCAAGAAAACGTCACCTTTTTATTTTTGTAACAGTTTTTGTCAGATTTTATCCGATTTTGCTAATTCTCGGCAGAAACATGCTCCATAAAATTTGAATCAATTCGCATCTCGTTTTGTTCGTACCTTGCAAAATTTTTTGTCATACGGTAAGTTTTTGTTGACCTAAGCGTACTTGATGCACGGGTTTTTTGTTAAATAAGTAAATATAGCACAAGCCACAGTTTTAAGCCTCAATGACGTCAACTGTGCTACTGCTGAAACGAAATCTCGTTGTCATACGTGAGCCATCAGTGCACGTGACGTCGTTCGCAAGTTACGACACGGCCGCCAGACGTCGCTACGATACGTCGATGATCGTTGAGAGGTCGATCGATGGAACGAAGCCGTCGGTGGCGGCCGCACCCCTAGCCTCTATGCATAAGTGAACACTTTATATGCTCTACCGAACTGCTAATTAATAAGTTCGTGTATCAAGAAAGTGATTAAAATTATTGCCACCAGATGTTATAATTTAAGGCTAATATGCACCAAATTCGATTTCGGCTGATGGGGCTCCGCCCCACATTCCGCTGGGGGAGCTCACGGCGCTTTCCCAGACCTCACAGTTGGATTCAAGTAATCCTGTACTTCTAAGGGAAAAGACAGGAGGAAGAAAAGGGAGGGAAAAAGGAAAAGGCGGAAAGGAAAAGAAAGAAAAGGGGAGGGCGGGAAAAAAGAAAAGGGGATAAAGTCGGGAGAAAATTGAGGAGGATATTTCGCCCCCACGCTAGGCTGATGCCTAGATCCGCCACTAGATGCTGTTCGTTCAGTCCAGCAGTAGTCCACAGGGCGACATTAACGTACGGTAGCTTGATTGACGACTGACCGTCTACATGTGCACACAACTCTGCCAGCGTTAGCTGATCACATCTCCTCCAGCATCAGTCTCCGCTTCCACTTTCGTCTCCGTTCGTCTGCCTCTCCCCCCTTCTCTCTCCATGTTCATCTCCCTCTCAACTTGCCGCTTCACTGCGCAAGCGCAGTATCCGTCAGCACGGTCAGCTCGTTACCCAGGCAACGCAGACCGTGCAGCGAACGTATGACAAAGTTTGCGCGTCGAATAATAAGCGACGACTCAAATCATAGGCCTCCATGCATGTACAGTCACTCTGCTCATGTAGGCCTTCACTACGTAGTTTTCTCTGATTCTCAAATCAAGTCCTACTCTTCATAGACATTTTGCCCCTCCTTCTTCGGACTGCATGATTTCATCAATCCCCTATTTGCACTTGCTTGCAAATTTTTTTCTCATTTCAGTTTTTTTTTTAATTTCAGTTATTTGTTCTTTCTTTTTTAATATTTTTTTTATCTCAGGCTTCTAGATTATCTATAACCAAATGTCTCTATTTTTGTGTCTTCATAACAGTATTTTTATTTCACTTTCTTTCGTTTTAGTTATTTTTTAGTTGGTGTAGTTTTGTGTTAGTTTTTCTTTACCCCAAAAGTGACAGTTTTATGGCCTTTACAGTTACACGCTATAAAACTCCTGCATCATCATAATCAGCTACCTAGTAATCCAAGTCGCCTTGACTCAACGATGACGAATTAGGAAAAAGCTGTACTACTGCAGGGGTTGCCGCGTTACACAATATAATTGCCAACTTTTTTGTTCTTGTCAAACAAACGGCAAGACTTGAAGACTGTAAGCGGCTATGAGCGTATAATGCAGAGGCTGAAGCTGCAGACAAACAAAAAGACAAGAAGCCCAGCCGTCGCTAGGATAGCCGACCTTACTGGTTGTCAGTGATTTTCAAGGTCACCAAAGATGAATGGTTGTCGTGTAATTTGAAAGACAATATGCGACTTACTATTAAACTGATCAATAGCAACCTACACGTAGGCCTTATCTCGCACCGTTTAGCCACAATAGCGCGTACCGACCTTCAGGGTCATCCAAGGTCAATGATTTTCGTCTAATCTGAAAGAGCGTATGCCAGTTCCTATTAGTGGTTAATAGTAACATTGGCCCTATCTCTCATCGTTTCCCAGACACGGCCACTAATACTTTGAAACGTTCCATTGAGAACTGCAACCAAACCGCTGCAGATGGAGACATGATTACTATTGACAGCCTACAGAAAGTCGCCAACGCCCTATCTGATAGCACCATCGACGACCCCTTACGATTTACCGTTTAGCCACAATACCGCACGATTGTCATACCATAGTGCGTTATGACCGTTCAAGGTCATCCAAGGTCATCTGAAAGCCAATATGCGACTTTCTATTAGTGATCAATCTAACCTAGACCCTATTTAGCCTTAAGGCCCCGTTTAGCTTTAATACATCCGTAACAGACAGACGGACGACAACCGTAACAACAGGTCGACCGTTACTTAAGTACGGTCGGCTAAAAACAGAAACTATGGACGCACAGTGCTGCAACTTCGGTTCATCATTGCCTGCGCAAATAAAGAATCATCTCTGGTCATTGTGTGTGTGTGTGTGTGTGTTCGTTCGCCGCTTGTTTATTATTGATGTCTTCTGGTCTGTGGCAACGCTCACCACATGCACATTCATTCACGCAGATACGCTTAACCCGACGCTCGACCGTCCGTCTCCCGTGCAGCCTCCCGACGCTACTGAATATTTTAAGCGTTAATGACCCGCTGCCGCCGGCCGGCCTCCCAGCTCATGAATATTCACGAAGGTAGATTTCTCGGCACCCAGCCTGCGCGCACTTGTCACTGAGCGAGGCTTGGGCCAAGAAATCGAGCGACAGACGCAGCAGCAGCAGCAGCAGCAGCAACTGAGAAGCGTATCAGAGACACAGGACAACAGCACGTTCAGGTCTTCGTACAGCAGGCTACAGTAATACTCAACGTCTAACCGGCGATGCCAGCTATTACAATGGTTGGAGGTACGTGGCGCAAGCAGTTTTACTATACTAATTTTTAACCCTTGGAAAAATCCAAAGGTGTCTCAGAAATTAGCTATATTAAGCGAATGTACCGACCATCAATCAGGGCAGTTAACTGAAACAAAGCCGTCGTGCAGCAAAATAGAATTGAAACATGACATCAAAACTAAAATATTAATTACTACGCATAAGTAACTGTACGATTATGAAAGGCCGATTGTTACTGACTGCTTGACTTTGGGACACTGGAAGACTGCTTCAGCCAGCCTATCTTGTGATTCATCCTGAAAGAAATGGTGATTGATGTCAGAACTTCGGGAAGTCGTGAGTGGCGCTTGCAGTTTTTTTGTCTGTGAGGAAATTTGTTAGTCACGAGCCGGCACAACGTTGTACCTGAACAGGAAGTTTTCTAAATATATGTGAAACTCAAGTGGGGCAGAAGTAACGACCTAATTTAAAAGAGATCCTCTGTTGGCACATCTTTGGCGTCGACATCAGACATCATTTGTGATACGAATGTTCAGCTGCGATAACCTATAACAAGCGTTAGAATATTTCTTACCTGGACATGTTTTCGGTGTTTATGTTTTCTTGCTTAGATTTTTTAAAGCCGACCGCTAAGCAGTATAAGCTTAAGGTCGGCCCTTTGTCATGATTGTCGTCGTCCGTCTGTCTGTCCTTCACGAATGTATTGTGGCTAAACGATGCAAGATGTGGCCTTGATTGATGTTGATTACTGATAAGAATTTTCGCATATTGAGTTTCAAATTACCTGCAAGTCATCGATCTTGAATGATTTTGAAGGACAGTGTGCGCTATTGTAGCTAAAAGGTACGAGATAAGGCATAGGTTACTATTAATCACTAATAGGAAATTGCATACGCCCTTTTAGATAAAATAAAAATAATCGACCTTGGATAACTTTCAAGGTCAGTGACAACCAGTACAGTCTGCCCCACCCTAGCGACAGCTGTAAGTTCTCTTCGTAACACTTGTATGATTGATTAGTATTCACTGTCGAACTGCGCATGGCTATTTGCAATTTGCTGAAATGATAGAATAATTGATTGACTGATGATGGATTGATGAAAATGTAATTTGACAGATCACAGAATAAAGAGGCTGATAAAATTCATTTTACTTCTGATACTACTAGGTAATTTTAAGCTGTACACATTTACATGGAGCTCAAAAGTGTGACGTGCATTTCGTGAAATAGGCCTATTTGTATACATAATAGGAACAGAAACGTGCTGATTGTATATAGTTTTCACATTGATAAAATAGCAATTTATACGAAAACGTCTTTATCACGAAACAACAGTGGAAACACAAAAATCTGCAAATAACTTGATTATTTTGTAGTAGGCTAACTAATAGCGGTTGACGTATTTAAATGAAGTTGGGCGCGTTTAGGCATGATGACACAGGCGGAATTGCTGTTTTGTATGTCGCATTTGTGCACTGGGGTAATAATTCACATTATCTCTAGATCGACTAACAGGTCGATCTTGCTTTCCACTGCCAAACTAGCACTTTATGTCATCGGTCCCTGGCCAGTGGAAACGTAGGCCTACCTGTTCTGCCATTTATTGACTATTGGTTGTGAGTGAATAGACATGGGCGTTGTGACGTGTTCGCAGCAGAAAATCCATACACTAGTCTATTATACTTCGCGGTCATAAACCGCGCACCAGCAACACGAGCTAATAATAGCGTCTGGCTAAACTACATGTGTCCGGTAAAAAAATAAACCCCTGACATTGTACGACAGAAATGTCAAATCTGAACAAATTTTAATATAATTTCGTAGACTTAATCCGCAATAAATTGGTGAAGTGACCACTAAATTTTGTTAAAAGATATTGTTTCTTAGCGGAGTTATTAATTGTTGAATAACGATAACAAAATATCTTCGTTACCAATATGGCGTTACATAAGTAAACCTCTGTACATTTACGTAACTTCAATAAACACATAAAAACAAATCCGATTTTGGCAAAATTCTGCATCAGCAATGCATCATTTATTGACAATTAAAGTCCCAAATTTTAGTTTAATTTACCAACGCAAACAATAGTTACAGTGACTTTTGTGAGGTCACCCCAAACAGTGAAGTGTCCAGTATTAAGCAACCATTTTGATTAATTCTGACAATGTCTACGGATTGCTAGAAACTACAATAAACATTTAGCATCATACGCTATCTGTTGTTTTAACAGTTTAATCCAAACACGATCGTTTGCCGAAAATACCACTTTGTTATTGTTTGTGCTATTTTCTTGTATGGTTATTTACCGTATTGTGGTTTTGGTAAATAATCTCTCTCCCCTCCCTCTCTGTACCCCCTCTGTTGCATCAACAAACGCCACTTTTAAGCGAGCAACTGCAGTACTGTGCAGCAGGCTATGCATTGGTAACGGAGATATTTTGCTATCGATATTCAGTTAGAAATAACTCCACTGAGAAATAAAACTTTTCAACAAAATATGGCTATACGTTTAGCAATTTATTGGGGGGGGGAGTAAGCGTATGAAATTTTATTCGAATTCGTTCAGATTTGACATTTCTATTGTACAGTGTTTAGGGGTTTACTTTTTTTACCGGACACAGTGTACACGTTAACGACCACAAACGATCACAAACGGTTTTTTTTAATTTTTAAACAGTTTAAAAGTCAATTCGTCGTCGCAGCGACGGCGGCTTCAGATGCAGGTATAAGGTTATCCGTTCTGCGAGTGGAATGACTAACGATTGATTGCCTCGCACCTGTACAGGTGAGTTCTGGCACCTATTCACCGATGATATCGACTTAAACAGCCGTACTTTAACAGCTGACGCATGTTTTACAACCGGTCGTGTGTGAGTCATTATAGCGTTGCAGAACGATATAGCTCACAATCAGACAGACTGCTAGTTAGTGCTACGTGATCGATACACGTGAGTGAGTCAGGAACTAGCTGCGCAGGTGTGAATGAATGAATGATCGTGAGTCGTTGCCAAGAGCCGTGCACCGATGCGCGGCAAAAAAACCAACGTAACTCCACTGCAACCGAGTTCCACTTTGACTTAATGTCATCACAGCAAAGCTATAAACTTCGACAATATGTCGCCTCCCTGCACAATAACTGACTCAAACACGTGATCTATCAATGGTTTTGAGTTCTGACTTTCTGACCTAAAAATTCGATGCCTACAATAATCGAAGCTCAGTCGTCAATGCTCGACATTTATTGTATGTTAAACTACGATCTTGAGTTGGATAGGTGAGTGTTTAACGAACTTATGCACTCCAGAGAGTGGCTTAACGGGAACTTATTCCCTGCCGGCCGACGGTCGGTTGTGCCGCCTGAGCTTTCGTTAGTTTGGTCGCGCATGACTTCACTCAAACCCCGTTTACACGATCGAGCAAACGTCGAGCAGACATCGAGCAAACGTCAAGCAAACATCGAGCTGGCTCGTCCAGCTAACATATAGCAGCTCGTCGAGCCAGCTCGTCTAGCCACTAGCTTGATCGTGTAAACGGGGTATTATGGACACGTTATGCTTACTGTGTAGCTGGTATCGACAGAGAGAGTACGAATGCCAGCGTGCAATAAGTAAACTTGGGTCCATTAAATTACTCGACAAGCTGGTAGGCGGCGTGGCTCGCGACTGTCAGCGACAGGTGTTTTGCGGACGTAGACCGGATCGGGTGCAGACACGGTGTCCAACAATAAGGGTCGCAGCGTCACGAGTCAACATATGGCGACATCAACGAAGTCAGGAGGCACGCGTACCCACTGACAGACAAGCAGATGCTCAACTCAAAAATATAATGTATCCGACCACGCCATGTTGGCGGAGGCATAAAAGATCAATTAGACAGTTTTGTGACAATGCAAAGTTAAAATTATCCGATCCTACATAACGTGCAGGCTAACTGTGATGGGCTGTCGTACCGGTGGTTGCTGCATGCAAGTGTAAAACCTATGTCTGTTGATGGATTATGACTACGAGACCCTGCAAGCTACTTGCAAGGTGTATCATCGACTTCAGTAGGCCCAAAGTTCTCAATAATTAACAAATATGACGATAATTCATGCACATAAATTTTAAGTTTTTGTACACGTTCTTATAATTTCTGTTGTATTCGTTCTAGCAGCAACTTTCAGCTCAGTATCAGCAATAGCATTGATTCCTATCCGTTACATTTCGCAGCAACTAAAGCGAACTGGCTTTCTCTCGAATTAGTGTCACACTGCCGTCTTGGAGATGCGACTTTGCATAAATCCATTCCATGCGCCAGCGCCTCTCTCTCTATCATTCTGTGCCTAAGTTGTTGCTGCTGCTGTTATTAGATCTCCATACTGTGCCGGTGCCGAGACGCCAGTCACGCGAGGCCTGTTTTCATCAGCGCCGGCAGAGAGCCGGCCACACACAGACGACAGCATCCGAGATCTAGTCGACGCTTTTACTGCCGGACAGCACGATGTTTGCCTGCCGCACGGCGCGTTAATAACCATTTGTTGTAATCAGCTGCGCCGTGGTGGACACCGGGAATAATGGCGTCCGACGTCTGCCCAGTGCGTGGTCTAATAGCAAGGCTTGGCTTGCTTGCATCAAGATCGACCCCTGCCAGCTTCATCAGCGCAGCTTGTGACGCGTCGGCGTAAATTGCGGAATTATCGCCAAGCGCCGGCCGGCGTCTCATGCTGTCAGTCCATCGAGACTCAGCGCGCACCTGCTGCCAGCCAAGTCACGTGCCATTGTTGACTGCTGGTCGCCATGGAAACCAGCATCATCTGCATCTAGCGGACAGAATTCCGGTTTTGTGCAGCACAACTGACTTTGTTTGGCGCTGACGACAATCATATTCTCGGTAGACACTTAAAACCAATAACTTCAAGCCGTTCCAGTATTTATTTATTTATTTTCAGACAACAATTATCGTACAACAATAATACAAAATAAAACTTGTAATAAAGTTCTGTTTGTTGTCCGCTGGCTGTCGTAGGACCACTGGCCACTTATGTGACAACAGAAAGTTTGCTGCATGGGATACATCACGTCATTTATTAATCGCCTACACTGTATCCGGAAAAAAACTAATCCCCTAAACATCGTACAATAAAAATGTCAAATCTGAACTAATCTGAATAAAATTTTGCGCACATAATAAATTGTTTATGGGATTACCAAATGTCGTTGAAAAATATTACTTTTTAGTGGAGTTATTAATTGTTTAATATCAATAACAAAATATCCTTGTTACCAATATGGCGTTACATAAGTAAACGTCTCTGTTAATTTACGTTTGCGTAACTCCAACAAACAACATTTGATTTTAGCACAATTCTACACCAACAATGCACCATTTATTGTCAATCAAAATGCCAAATTTCAGTTAAATCTACCGAAGCAAACAACAGCTACAGTAGCTTTTGTGAGGTCACCCCGAAACACGTCAGTTTCAGGTCTTTGTGTCTGACGTCATCAACAACGACCTAAAACTGAAGCGTTTTGAAGTCACCTCACAAAAGACACTAACTCTGTAACTGCCTATTGTTTGCTTTGACAGATTTAGCCTAACTGCAAAATAGCACTTGAATTGACAATAAATAATACATTGTTAATGCAGAATTTTGTTAGAATCAGATATTGTTCGTTGCAGTTACGCAAACGTCATATTGATAACGTAGATATTTTGTTATCGATACTCAACAATTAATAACTCCGCTAAAAGTAATGTTTTTCAACGAAATTTGGTGTTTGCATCAACAATTTATTTCGGATTAAGTGTGCAAAATTTTATTCAGATTCTTTCAGATTTGACATTTTTATTCTACGGCGTCTAGGGGGGTTAGTTTTTTTTCCAGACACAGTGCATATAAACTTATTGTTGCCCAATTTTGTGTTGTTTTTGTTTACATATCATGTGTGTTTGTCACATTAATAAACAGTATCGCTCTACCGATACACCTATACAATGAAATGCTGCACACATAAAATCAATTTGTGGTTGTTTTTAGCTTTGTACGCCACCATCGATTTATGCGGTGCGCAATAGCCAGGTCGCGGGCAACATCCGGTCTGTGACAGGTTGCCATGTGGACCGAAACGCACAAGAGAAAAACAATCAAAAATAATGGGATACACGCTTTACAATTGCAGTAGACTTGTTTGCAAATTTGCAAGCTTAACGCCACGCCACGGTGTGGCTTACTTGAACATTTTCTTGCCACAGAATTGACAGTTCTTTACTGCAAAGTAATGCAGTATAGAAAAAAAGCGTTATTGTATAGTGGGCATCAGGCCTACTGCATTATTGTCTGTCCAATGCATTGGACAGAGTATAAAATCACCTTTGTGTCCGTGCGTCCGTGTGTGCGTGCGTCCGTGCGTCCGTGCGTCCAACATTTCTTAAGTTATTTTTCCCCTTCCCTCTTCCTTGCCCTTTCCTTTCCTTTTCTCCTTCCCCTTTTTCTCCCCTTTCCCCTTGTCTTTCTCTTTGTCCTTTTCCCTTTTTCCCCTTTTCCTTCCCCATTTTCTTACCCCCTTCCCTTCCTTTTCTTCATCTCTTTTTCCTTCCCTTTCCTCTTTTTTTGTCCTTTCCTTTTTTCCTTTTTCCTTTCCCTTCCGCTTTCTCTTTTTTTACCTTCCGCTTCCCTTTTCCTTTATCTACCCTTCCCCCTTTCCTTCCCCTTTTTCTTCTTTTTTTTCTTTTTTTCTTCCCCTATCCCTTTCCTTTTTTCCTTCTCCCTCCTCTCCTTCTCTACCTTCTGCCTTACCTTTCCCCCTTCCACTTTTTCCCTTCCTTTTTCCATTTCCATTCCCTCTCCCTTTAACTTTCTTTCCTTTTCTCCTTACCCTTTCTATTCCTTTCCCCCCTCTACTGTCCCTTTTCTTTTGCCTCCCCTTTCCTTCCCCTTTCTTTTTCTTTTTACTTTCTTTCATCTTTCTTTTGTGACCGATGACGTCATGTGACCCCAATAGGTCAAACTCGTGACCCCATTATCTTTGAGGCGCTATATCTCCATAACGGTGCAAGATAGACGCATGGTGACGATGGACCTTTTATAGTAAAGCGCTAGTGACGAATCGAATCGTCTCGTGACTGACATTGTCTGTTGTTTAGTTAAAATAGTACAGAAGGATGAAAGAATCTTTGCTGCTGTACAATTTGAAATTGAACTGTTTGATTTTTTTTACCGGTCTAAACAGCTCACTGATTATATTTATACGGACATATACTGTAAACTGTCGAAATGCATTGGACAGACTCCGTGTTCGTATGAACATTATCTTGTTGTGTTGATATTCTAAACTAAAATACGCCCAGTATTATTTTAAGATAGCTTGGTTTTTTTTATAGAACTTTAATTAATTAAAATTTAAATCACAAGATGAGGCTGTATAGGCTATGTCTATATCCTCGTTTGATTCCAAGTTGCACATGAGCATCGCCTGAGTCAATTTAGTTGCTCGTTATCCGTCGCCCCTGCGTACCCATACATGCCCCAATGCCCCATGGTCCGTAATCGTATCATATGATATTGTATAGCATTATATTCATCTGAAATATATCGCAACTCTTGGTTAAAAGAACTTGAGTGAAATGAATTTAGCAGTGGTAATAGACTCTGGACCACAGCAGTACAAACAAGTAATTTGAGCAAAGCTCACGAGACGCGCGAAAGCCTATAGCAGTTCCTGTTCGCAGGTAATCGTAGTCTATTTCCATCCATTTCGTCGTAATTCACTCTTTTGCAGCCAAAAATC
>Ga0056128_1008788_pt1 | contig 12718 bp, 9 predicted proteins | sample WorMetLIZISLAND2_FD_71113 | JGI IMG/M metagenome (GOLD analysis project Ga0056128, IMG submission 71113) | Marine gutless worms symbiont microbial communities from Max Planck institute for Marine Microbiology, Germany - Olavius geniculatus... ...
TCGTTTCATTGTTTTGGGCCACATTTAACTTGGTACTATAAAAATTAGGGCTCAAAAATCAGCACTGTCTAAGCCCCAAAATAACATAAATTAAGCACCCAAAAATTCTCCCCATAGTTTTAAGTCTAGTTTCACTCCTATGGAGAACCCCTTTCGCGAGTCACCCTCGAGTAGGGTGGCGCCCCATGCGGCCACCGAAAACACAAATCCCAACACCACTAGGCACTCAACCACCACCACACAGACTTCTACATATATATATATATATATCAGTGAAAAGTGTGTCCTTTACTGACTCCTATGAGTCTGATGAGAATATGACGTCATTGTAATTTATGACGCCACATGGCATTGAATGGAAACGATTCGAAGCGTCAACAAAAACGTCTCGAGTCATTCATCATTGTGCATAGCAGATACCACAATGATCAGATTTCTAATTTCAAAACATATAATAGTCACTGGGGGTCTGATCATTATTTTTTATAGAGTGGTCTTTGTGTACGAAAATATACTCACGAACAGCCGGCTGGGTAACAGTAGATGTAGGACTGGACTGTAGTGCCAAATTTTAGGAAAAGTGCATGGTGCTTGTTCCCACCCCTTTGCCCATTAAGGGCCCCATGCAACAGATTGGATATCTTGATTAGTCCTTCATCAACACAACTGATATAATTAACTGTTAAATTTTTAATAAAATTTTTCTGATACCATCAAATATTGACACAACATAGTAATTGGCTCAAATGCCCTAATTTGCGGCTACCACAGATTAGGCTATCATATATTTACAGATGCAAATGAGAAATTGCTAAATGTATTATTCAGTGTGGGGGCATTGCAACAGATAGCATAGTCACAAAATTTCAGTAACTGACCAGCTAAAACGTGTGCTAATTGAATGCTGGGCTCAGCTGATCCTGAACACATTGATTTCAGCGATCGATCAGCTGCCAAAAAAATTGATGACAGTTATGAATGCAAAAGCTGGGCAACTGCCTGTGTCGAATTTCATCTAAACTCAAGGTATGAGTTAGTGATTGTTGATATTTCACTGTATGCTGAATGAAAATCAACTTAAATTTATGTGTTACTGCCAATTTAGCATGATTTTAGTCGTGGGACAGATTTGTGTTAATCACGCAAAGAATATATAATGCTGAAACATGCAAGTTGTACACTTCTTTTGTACACAATTTTGAAACTTCTGGCATAATACACACATTTCCATCAATAAGCATCGCTAAGTTATAACAGCTCAAATGTCCATGTTAAATCCATGTGTTGCAGTCAAATTTGGCAGAATTTCAGGGCTGACGAATATTTCTGCGAATTAGGCAAAGAATATTTCAATGCTTTAATATGCAAATTTGTCATTTATTTTTATAGCATTCTGAAACTTTTGACGTATCACACGTCTTTTTACCACTAACCATCGCTGAGTTATCAACGCTCAAACAGGTCCGTTTTTTTGGCCCACCCTGTAGAGTTCTAAACATTAGCAGTGTTTTAATTGTAAGAAAATTAGCTGGGGGGGTTGTACTTTTCGACAGTCAGAGCCCGTCCAAACTTTTGTGATGTAAACTGTATGCATATAGTATATAGCTGACTTCCAGCACATAATTTGACAGTATGTTAGGGGGTTGGGAAAACAGTTGGGGGTTCAACCACCCAACCCCCCACCGGCAATTCAAACACTGAGCATTACTTATTTGTTTTGCGGACTTTACTTTTTGGAGTGAATCTGTTTGATGTGTTGACTGATTTCATACCTGAATTTGTTGGTGATTAGTGGCATCATGGCCAGCGAGGGCAGGTGCTCCCACCCTCCTGTCTGAGTTTTGGGCTGTCGGGAAATTGTCAGATAATTTTCTTCCGTTTGAAACATTTTTGTCAAAAAATGCAGAATTTGCAGGCTGAAAAACTTTCCACTTTGGGGAAATTTAGGGGAAAAATCAAAATTTTGAGCAATCGTAATTTATGTCGCAAAATTTCAACTTTTTGCCCTGTCTACTTTTTTTAACCCATGGCGCCACTGTTGGTGGTATATTGCACTAATGGATGATGATGAGCGTAGTGTTTACAATGCAGATGCTGTATGTTTAGTGCTAAGCTGTTGTGGTTATTGGCAGGTGAAGAAAGTTAAGAAACATCGAACTTCAGATGCTGCGTCTGGACCAGATCCTGCAAATCATTTCCAGCAGTTTCAGAATTTTAAGAACATGGAGAAAGATGCTGTGAGTTGTCTGTTCGTTCTCATTTCTGTGATATTTAGTTTAATTGCATTGAATGGTCATCATCATCATCATGAAGCGAAGTGTTCAGCCGTAGCATTCCTGTTGCGATTTGTCGCCAAAACGAGCGGTCTTCTGCCAGCTGCAGAGCGTCGGTCACTGATATTCCTGTGTCCCGGCAGATCTGATGGATCCAGGTAATGGGAGGTCGACCACGAGTGCGTTTCCAATCAGGAGATGGCCGGGCACTGTCTTGGGCTTCGCAGTATTTATCAGTGAATATCAGTTATGTCATTATATTTTTAGCTGGCAGTCCAAAAGGCCATGTATTGAGTAAGATATTAAATGATGTTTGAAAAATCATTAAGTTGAAAATTTGTGTAAGTGACCACATATGATAGACTGTTAGTACAACATAGCCTGCGTAGAGGGAACTTAATAGTTAACTTAACTTTAACTAGTAGTTTGTGTTGATATTGCTGCAGAGACAGACTGGAATCTTCAGTTGGAAGAAGAGTCGGCAGTCGATATAAAGGGTCTACTGCAGACGATCATTTGAAGCATCTGACTTTCGCATGTTGCCAGTGGCCCATTTGTCAGATATTTCTGCAGCAAATGCAGACTTAAAAGCTGTGAAAATCGCCTGGTAGCTGGTTTTGACTGATGACATGCAATTTCTTCTTTTTTTATAGGGTTAGAACTATACCAAAAAAGCTACCCAGTATCCAATACCCAATATTATTGGGTCTTGCCGATACCAATACCCAATACCAGTACTGATATCGGCTTCCTGCCATGTTTCCTGCTACAGCTAGACATGAGAAGTGAAGTGTGTTGTGCTAACCGTGCTACTAGCCCACCAGTGTTAACTAAGCATTAGGATCTGCTTGGTCTGCTTTGCCTTGCCAGCACCTGCTCTCAGCCCACCATTTAAGGGTGCAACGTCCTTTCATTCTCTGTCCATTGCCTCTCAGCTTGTGGCCGTGCTTTACCAGGAATAAGAGACAGCCACGTTTGATCTTCACTACAGGACAGCAGTCGGTGGCAGGCAGAGGGCGGCTGGTGGGCACTTAGAACTCATTGGGCAGTATTGGTATTGGATACCACAGCCTAGAAAAGTATTGCCCAGTACCCAATACAACCAAGTACTATCAAATATTGGGCCATACCCAATACCCCAACCCTATGTTTCTAGAATATGTGTTTTTACATTTCTGATTATGTGAGCGTGAGCAAGAGGATAAGTGCTATTTCGTGTTGTTGACGTGATTAAGCTGTTACTGGTTTTCGTTTCTGTTAACTGGCCTCGTTTCTAGAGTTAATTAAGGCTAGGCAGTCAGAGCCCGCACACCTCCGCCAAGGCCATGTTGTTCGCCAGATGGCAGCACCACATTCGTTTTAGCAGCGGTTTCCTTTATGCCCCATTGAAAGCAATGTTAGCGAAAATTTCAAAGTGATCCAGAATCCAGGATTCCTTTCGGATCACCCCCAAACTGGAATCACTGGTAGTCTTTGCCACTCCCGGCATTCCCTGAAAATTTCAGAAAGATCCGTCCATAACTTTTCGAGTTATCTTGCTGACTCACAGACAGACAGACAGACAGACAAACAAAGTCTAACAAAAACATAACCTCCTTGGCGGAGGTAATTAAGGCTAGGCTCGGTCGCCCTTTACAGAATGACTCACCTTGTAGGGCAGCAACTTTAAAGTGTTCACATAGAAAAGGTGGATTTCTTCAGGCATTCATAGCACAATATCTGATGTCATGCTTTAAAGGTCCATGGCCATGGTCAAACTCACTCGCACAATTTATGTAGCTCATGATTAGACATTTCACCTTGCATATATATCATGTTGATTTAAGCTTTGTTAATGTATGAAATTAATCCTTGGTTGTGACGTAAATTTGGCCTTACGTTACGTTATGCAAAAAAAATCAAGGCACGAGCACAACCGGTGACGTCATCAGTCTAGCCCATAAACATCATGAATATTAATGGTTCAGCCAGTGTCGTCATTAGATAAGGCCATGCCATTAATTATTCATGATGTTGATGTCGTCACCGATTATGCATCTTAGCCAAGATGGCGTCTCGTTTTTTAGATCATGTCTGTAAATCGTCGACTTTAAATGTCAGTTTCTTCGTGTTGACTAAATGCTGGGCGTCGATATTACTGTCAAAATTATTTGCGATAATGCTGATTATGCATGTGTGTGATGTGTTAAATGTTCAGTCGTTAAGAATTATTTGCTAGCAGATTCAATGGTTAGGCTCAAAGTAAAAAACCTGTGCTTCCGGTTGCAGCCAACAAAAAAACTAGGGACAGGGGGCGGCGGAAAATTTTTTTTATTAATTGTTTATATCATGACATGTCATGCAAATATTACCCAACAACTTACAAAAATACAAATCGACACACTGAATTGTACTCAAGAGAACTTAAGCAAAGATGCTGCAACATATCAGGCTAGATGCAAACAGTATTTTTCAGTAAAAGTTCGAAAGCATACTAAAAAGTACACTGATATTTTTGAAGATCTAATAACAATTTTAAGGATGCAGGTTTTATTTCTAGGGACGAACGGCAACTGGAAGTGCAGGCTTTTTTTCTTTAGGCCTTATGAGGTCATACAGCGTACACCAATAAAACAATCAGCAGATATATTTTTATCACTTTATCATCATAGGTGTTATTTTTAGTCACGATTCAGTTTAATTGTTCACTGTCAAAAATACACTTACTTCTTTAGTTATAATTTTTGAATTAAACAAGTATTGCAGTAAATTTTGATGGATGTGTGGCTTGCTTGAATCCTTTGTAAGCTGTATAAGTGTGATTTAAAAAATCTGCTTAACTTTTGGATGTAGGATTATCGGCCTATGGATTCTTTTTCTAGGGAATTGTTTATTGGCGCTGTCTGTAAATAAGTTGTTAATTGGATTTATCGTTGTGGATTAATATTTCTGTGCATGACTGAGTAGATGTTTTTTAATCGTCTTTAGTTACAGTGTCAGCCCATGTGCCTTGTCATTCAGTCAAAAAAACCTGCAGTCTTCATGTCATAATTTCATGAGGTATAGTCTGAATGACGGTAATGATAATATTTTTGTTGATGCGTTTGGACTGTAATGATTCTGTTGCGTCGCTCCAGAATTTGTCGTCAACATAGGTCAAACCTTGAAAAGTTTCGTTGCAGAAATTGAATGTTGATCCATACAGCAGTTCTTTCGTGTTACCTAGGACATGATCAGTCAACAGCAGATGATGGTTTCATGATCTTAGGATGCAAAAATAGTAAGTATTTTGTTTGCAAAATATATATTGGCTGAGTATATTGTTGACTGCATTTGATTGATGTCGGCACAATATTTCGCTGACTGATGAGCAGTTTGTTGAACATTGATGCACTCAGACGAGTGATGTGCACGACATTGAAGCATTTTGTAACAACTTTGTAATCAATCTATGAATCTTCAATTGTAGGCTACCACAAGGCAGATAAAACAATACGAAACATTCGTGACACTTAGGTAAGCACATATCAATTGCCAAAAACTATGCAACGCTACAGGCTTTATAGAAACAACTGTTAAAGACCACACGCAACAGATGAGCAAAGCAACACCAAAATACTTTATAGTTCAGTAATATCGGTATAGGTAGGCTAGAGTGTAGAGAATTGTTTAAAATTGTGACAGTTTTTGTAGGTTATTGAAATATTTTAAACATAAATACGTGATGGACACAATGACATATCTGTGAATAAACGAATTTTACTTTACTGTAAAGTTTGAAAGATAAGTCTTACAACATTTAAATTTTGCCAGGATCAATAGCAATGGAGATAATTCGAGATACGTGTAGTATATATATATATATATATATATATATGTATATATATTAAATAACAGCTGTCCCATGTGACGTGCCGCTAGATGTGGTGCGACTTAGGACAACTTTCGACTTTGACCGCGAATATCTCTGGAACCCATAGAGATATCGACAAGCGTAAGCCTACGTGGTAACGTGACATGTATTACAGCGGTCGTAGAAAAGTCACTCAAGGCTATAAGGTTTGCCTGAGAAGCACGCAAAGATCCAGGACCCTGCACAAAGAAAGTAAGAAATTTAGTTGACTGCTTCTCGTTATAGTGAAATAGGTTTATAAAGGTAACCACCGAGGGTGGGGGCAACCGATTACCGATGCATCAGTTTTATTTGACAAGTTGAAGCGTTTTACAACTATTTTCGGTAGGCCTGCGTAGTGCGTAGAAGCTGTATAAGTTAAGTTTGCCAGTGAATAACCTGTAATGCAAATGCAATGTTTTGACAATAAGGCGATGTAACTACAGTCTACTTGAATTGCCGACGCTTTGATGCCACTGTCGCGTCGTCTCGGTGATAATTCTCTTCCAATTCCCATCGTGCAGCGTTGTCGTGTCACCTGTGGATAGCTCCGCCCAACGTCGTGGCGCTGACCAATAGCGTTTGCTCGCTGGCAGCAATATTGAACTCGCAAGCACCTACCATAGCTCTGCGGGACGTCGTCGCATGTCTCGCCGGCTCGCTTTGGTCATTAATCAGCGACCGACCGTCAGTCTGTTCAACTCTGTAATAACACTCTGGCGCGGACATAATTACCTCGTATGTCGAGGTGCGTAGTAGTAATCACGCGTCCACTCGTCTGCAATTGCACGCACGTTACTTCGTGGGTGGCCGTGCCGATAACACTGCGTCTATTCAACCGAGTCGAAATCAATTTAATACCTGCAGTTTTCTCGTCAGATTTTAAAGCACGGTTTTCCTAATTTCTCCGTCCGATATGGTGGCTACAAAGACGCTGGCGGTTCGCGAGAAATTTCGTCGCTCGATGACGTCGATCGTCAACGTTGCAGAGGAAGACGACCACCGTGAAGGTTCGTCGGACGTCGATCGTCTGCGTCAGCTGCTCGCCGCGCGTGACTCCGCGGCGTGGAACTTTGATTTTCAGACGTCGACGCCGCTGCCTGGCCGCTACGACTGGCGACCGTCGTCCGCAGCTGACGTCATGGACACCGCCGCACCGGGGGTGGAACGAGAGAGGTTCGCCCTCCGTCGAGGTGGTTGGCTGTCAACGCCGAGATACGGTTCGGCTCGACGTCGTCTGGTCTTCGACGAGCAGGACTCGATGACGGCCGACACAGCTCTGACCAACTTCCTGCTTAAACGTCTAGTTCCGCCACAGATGTCGAGCTACCCGGCAGACATTGCGACTGACCTGTGCTCGCCGGAAGTACCTGCGCACGGCCTGTGCTCACTGGGTTCAGTGATGCCCGTCGCTGACGTGCAGGTTTCCAGTGACGATCAGCGACATCGAAACAACGCAGCCGCGATCTTCCGTGTTCGTCACTCGTCTTCAACGAAGCGGCGAAATGTGGCGACGAAACGAAGCCGGTCAGCTTACGAAAACTCGTCGTTGAGAGTCTCGAAAATTACCGGTAAGCATGCAATATTGTCCCGAAATAGTTTCGTTTCTGGCATATCTTGAGACAAATTAATTTCACGAATTTTCACTTTTTACAGTTAAAATTTTACAGTGAATTATATTGAAGGCCAAGGCGAGGTAGTGGTTTTGATGATAAAAATGAGTAAGTAAGCAAGTAAAATGTAAATTTATATAGCACATAACGTTAAATTGACTTCTAATGCTCTATATATACTAGACGTTATAGCCTACTATAATCGCTGAATGCTTTAGCCTTGCACGCGTTTGTTTTTACATGGTCAGTTAATATTTGCCTGAGCCCAAATTCCACTAGGCTACGCCGACTTACACAGTGACGCTCGCGACAAACCCGTGACATCCCCGCAACAACTTAATTGAATTTGGGCGTTACAAGGCTACAACTCTCAATAGAATGATGCATTTTGGCTGATTTTATTACTTCAATAAAACTTGCATGATTGTTCAGTAATTTCTGTGTCTGTGTGCAGAGTATTTTGTTGTCGGCAAGAAACGCTGTGAAACATCACGAGACGCGTTGATCGTTCGATCAAAGACGACGCAACACCACGACCCCGAACACAGCAACTGATCGATCGACGGTGAGTCATTCGAGGCGAGTCATACGATTTCGACTATGATCTTTGACGTTCGTTTCATCGCAGATTTGCTGCTGATCATATAGTGTGACAGAAATAAAAACCTGCGAAAACCCGGTTGACATTCATGAAATTACAGTCGCCAGTCATAAATGCTGTGAATTTTGTAAGCGCAAGGTGAAAAATGAAATAGCCTACTGTTGAAACTCTAGGCCCATATCGACGCACGTGGCAACAATATCGCACGTCGTCCGTTATCAGACGTACGGCGTGCGGTGCGTAGGCTACTGAGTGACGTAAGCACAGTGCAAAGTAGCTGGACTCGTCCAATGCAATGGCAAAAGACAGGTGCCCGATTGTGGTTTCCTCATACGCCGCCGGTAGAACTACAGGCTTATACGCTCTGCACGCGCCGTCTCTCATCATTAGTCCAGCTGCTCCGGCTGTAGACTTATGCAGGTCTCGTTTCACTAATCCGCTTTGATGCTGAGTGACCCGCTATATGCCCTGAGCTCTTGGGATCGTAGCTTTGATATCGAATGTCTCTCTTAATGTTATAGATTACGTCACAGCGCACCTGATGTTGCAGCCTGCACATTGTAATTAACTCGCCGCCGCCGCTGTTTAGCATAGTGCGTCAAATGCAATCGGTCGCATTTGAGGTGGATTTGCTTTTGATGTTCATGTTTCGTTTACGAATAATGAGTCTTTTGATTTGCCTCATGAATGTTTCATTGCAGATCTTTATATCAACTGTTACGCGACGATGATGATAACATTAAGAATGCTTACTGTTTCGTACCACTATACAGCAAGCATTATTAATGTTATCAAGTTACGCATGTTTTAGCGATAATCTGAGGCACGTGTTTTTAACAAAATGTGTTTTGTCCTTACAGAAAACAGCGATCAAAGCTGACAGAACGATGCAGCTCGTGCTTCAACGCGCGACTACACGGAGTAGGTCACTGTTGCTGATGCTGCTGCGGATGTGCGTCAGCCGATGAAAATGACAGTCTCTGCCGAGCAAATCGCTGTCAAAATAATTGAAATGAATTGTTCGCTTAAGTTTATTTAACTGCAATTTGCGCTGATCATTACATTGTTTGCAAGTGAGCTTCGTGACTTGTTGTCTGTGTGAAAAAACGACAGAAAGTTATCGCAGTCTACGTTATAGGTCTACTGTCGATGGCTGTGTGCCGAAAAGGCCGACTGGGATTCGCGTTAGCTTTATTGCACTTCGGTAAGGCCCAAATTTCATTACGCCGACACAAAACACGAAAGTCCGTAATGGAATTTGGGCTTAATCAGTGGTGTGTTTGGTGATATCGTGTTCCCTTAATAAAGGTTTTGCTTGCAGCCGATGCCTTGCTTTTGAGTCTCAAAAGCGCACTTTTGATTGCAAAGGCCGCAGCCCCATGCATTTGCCATTGCGGCTGCTGTGGGAGTTTAACAGTCTTGGGGTGTTACGCGGGGAATACTCGTAAAATGGTACACTAACGTCTTTTTCTTGTGCGACCACAGTTTATCTATACATTCAAAAGATTGAATCGATTCCGCTAAAAATTACATTTGACAACATTTTTTATTTTGCTTATAACCTAAACACGGCACTAGCGTAGGCCTATTATTTATGTAGTTGATTATATTGTTGGGCAGAAATGAATGTTGTATACCGTGTAATATAGGCCTAACCTATCAATGTTTTACTACTTGTGTAACGGAACGGAATTGAATAGACACGATTGAATGCGATTAAGATGACGTTGTATATGCATATTTTATCTAATCTTATTCGGCATAAGCCAGGTAACTGTTACGTGCATTGTTGATGTACGAGAGCAGTACTGTATAAGATTACAATTTCTGACGGGTTGCTAAGAAATGGAGATGCAGTTTCAGACGGTACAGAATTAGTCACATATGCATATAGGCCTAGCGTTGTCTGTCAAGTTGACTGCAGTGAACAAATCACGCCCGCGTCTCAACGCCTCTCAAGCTGTCAATCATTCAGTTCTCACTCGTCGGGTCTGTGTCCAGTCGATCAAAAGACGTCGTCCCAGCTCACAGCATTTTCGGTTTTGTCGTCGCCGATCGCTGCCCACCCCAGTCCAGTGCCGCTGATTATTAGTCTGACGATTGCCAAGAAAACCGGCGCGCACCGTTGAGACATCCCGCATACGTCGAGTGGTCTGTCTATCAACAAGGCGCTGCCGGGCGCGGTTCAATTCGGCCTCGTTTCAATTGGGCCCTTCGACGCGTCCGCCCGCACAGTTTCAAGCGTCCGTTTGAAGTCGGTAATCGTCGCGGTCCGGCCGAGGCTTTGTGACGCGGCCAATCGCTATTGTTGCCTTCGTCAGTCGTCAAGTCGACCCGATCCGGCGATCGCGGGATCACAAATTCACAATAGCTCGACCGTATGGGACACACACGCAAACGTCGCGCCAATCGGCTGGCTGGAATTCCATCTGGATCCGTCGACAAACGCCCCGTCAGGGTCAGCTGTTAAATGTTGATGGACAGGCGGCCGACACTATGAGAGCGGAAAGGCCACGCCTGCTATTCCAGCGTCACATTATAATGTCTTCCCCATGAAAAATCCACTCGGGAGAGATAATCACGGGACACGGATTTGATATGTTCCCCCTTATTAAAATATCACCGGCCCCATAAAAAGTCTCCGCATTTTAGGATCATTCCTAGAAAAGTCTCCCCCGGCCGGGGCGGATTTTTGCCGGTATATTGTAGGCCGGGGGAGACTTTTCTGGGGGCTACCTTATAATGGGACACCGGCCAGCAGAATTCCGACGTTGATACCTGCAGCATGATCTAACGCCGACGACGACAATAGTGACAATGTCGATACTGCGTCATCTCCACGCATTTCGACCGTCCCCTTTGAGTTGACTTCGCAGCAACTAATTAACATTTCTAACCGACTTCAACCGCCTATCTGCCTGCGACTGTTGCAGTGAAGAGCTGACAATGACTACTAAAAATATTTATAAATGCTCTTAACCGTGATTAGGTAAAGAACGGTGTCGGTGCGAATGTTCATCTTAGCGTTTCTGTGTAGAAAAGCCAGTCCAAAAATCACAACACAACAAGTGATATGGGCTACGTGCAATCAATTTACAAGTTACACAGTGTAAACTAACCAACAGTTAAAAAGATGTGACAAAAAGCTGGTAAAATCGGCAAAATTTTACAATAAAAAAGCGATAACATGAACACTTCTTTATAAGCTTAGAGAGAAAAGGAGGCAATAGGCCTATCATATTTAAAATAATTATTAAGTTAGTCATTACTAGTAGAATAAATGTAACTGGCAATGACGAAAGAATAGTTAGAATAAGAACAAGTCCGAGCAGTAATAGTAAGTACACATTTTGTACTAATACCGAATGCCAGAGAAGTAATAAATCATTTTTCGTCTGTTGATCGATAACTTTGAAGAACGAACTTGACAAGCCGTATAGCCTATAAACGGTTCAATGTATATCTCTTATTGAGACTACGTCACGGTGGCAGAGGGGGGCTGACGGCATTCTACCGAGACGGTCGGTCGCCGTGAAAATCTGTTTTCTGAATGATGAATCGATTTCACGGTTGGTCGGACTGACTATAGAACCCTCGGTGGGGTGGGTGGGCTGGCAGTCACTTCAGTGGTCATCGCCGGACAATGGGCAGTGTCCACGGGCTGCAGGTCCAGCATATTGCACGGCAGCGCGGCAGGTGATGCGTGGAAAAGATTGTTCCACGGACTGGTGGACAAATTGAAGGTGCTTAGCGTTTGACCAGAAGGTCACGTCGACGACCGATGTCAAGAAATTGCCCCCTTGCCTTGCCACCCTTCCGTCCAACATGTTAATACAATCAGCACCCCACGGTATGTGGCGGTATGCGACTGACAGCTGTTGAACCGCTGGCCTTTTTTACTTTGCTCCGACTAATTGTCATAGCTTTGAGTCACGCAATAATGCATAAATTATTTTTAAATATACCAACAGCAAGCGCGATGAAACGTTTGCGCAAACGTCTTCTTTTACATGTAACCATTTCTTGTCTTCAAGCGGTGCGCAAAAAAAAAACAGCTCAACGTGTTAAATGTTTTAAAAACATGTTTGCATAATGCTTACGCGTAACAATATTTTATGTAAATGTTTTCGACGTAACATGTAAAATAATTCAATACACAGAACATTTGCACAACAATATTTTCGCATTTTTTCATGTAACTACGGTCTTAAATTTTTCATCACCCGAAATCAGCTGAAAGGGGGCGACTGAAAACGCGAGACTGGAAAACCCGGCACCAACTCGCAGGGGTGGAAAACGAAGGAATAAATTGTATGGACAGCCAATGGGACAATTTTTGCAATTTATTGAAATAACAGTA
>Ga0056128_1008789_pt1 | contig 12717 bp, 7 predicted proteins | sample WorMetLIZISLAND2_FD_71113 | JGI IMG/M metagenome (GOLD analysis project Ga0056128, IMG submission 71113) | Marine gutless worms symbiont microbial communities from Max Planck institute for Marine Microbiology, Germany - Olavius geniculatus... ...
TTTAAATTCTAGTCTCTTCCCTAAACCTTAAACCCATCTTTCGGAAAACCTTTATAGGCTAGCTGCAGCACGTTTCCTAGCGACAGCTGGGCTTTCTTGTTTTGGACGTTCAGCATTCACACCACATGCTGGCGTCCTTTGATTTTATCTGCTTCTGCTAAGTGTGTAGGCCTATAATGTTAAGTCTGAGTGAAGTTCCACCTTAATTTTGCTCAGGGGAGCGAAAGTTCCAGAGAACGAAAGTTCCTGGGAACGAGAGTTCCAGGGAACGAAAGTACCAGAGAGCGAAAGTTAACTTTCGCTCCCGGAAGCGAAAGTACGTGGGAACGAAAGTTCCTGTTACCGACAAAGTCAATGTGGTTGCGGTCTTGCGGACTGTCGAGCAGAACGACAAATGACAGAATCTGGAGCTGTGGTCTGCCCGGGTGACACAAAGCTCATGATCGCGTTCTATGACGCCAAGTCGTGAAAACAGCTGTACGCTGCAGTCGCTGCAGGAACACGCTATAGGACATGATGATGATGATGACTGGTAATGACTGATGATGACGACCTTATTATTATCATTGTCATTCACATGTTGCACTTAAAGTACAAGAAATTTGAGCTAGTGCTCACGAGACGCGCGAAAGCCTATAGCAGTTCCTGTTCGCAAATTGTCTTTGTTTATCTCCAGCCATTTCGTCGCATTTCACTCTTGAAGTGTGCGCCGCAGCCACAGATCGCAAAAATCAATAAAACCCATTATTATGGGAGTTCATGATCTTTCAAAGTCATCGATGTTGATACGACTAAAAAGCTTGTCACTAGTGCTTGTTGTGATATGCAGCATGCCCATGCCTGTCTGCAACCGCTTAGACGAAAGACTGGCCAACAGCGGTAAAATAACGACTTTTACGGGGGGAACGCTGGTGGATGCCCTTTTGCGCAGGCTTCCTTGAACCTAGAAAATGGAGGCTTGGACTTTCGAAATCTACGTTCAATGCTGAAAATTTCACTTGCAGCTCGTCCTTGTTTATTTCTATATTAATTTTGGCGCAATTCGCTTTTGAAATGTGTCTTGCAGCCAAAAATCGCAAAATAATTTATAAAAAAAACTCTATTTTGGTGTTCAAGGTCATTCAAAGTCATTGCTCTGAGTGTTAACCGAAAGCCCTTGTAGGACTTTCCATTAGCGATTAGGCCTTATCTCGCACCGTTTCTGAAATATAGCGACTTATTGGCTAAAAATTGCAAATTTTCTCTACTCCCCTCTCATTTAGCGCTCTTGCTCGGGGTGATTTCTTTCGAAATTATGGAAAGCTTTACGGATCCTAAAACTAGAGTTCTCTAGGCAGTCGACGGTAAAGATTTGGTGATTCTAGCTTGCAGCGTTTTGACTGATCTACCCGTGTGACGGAGGGACGTACGGACAGACAGACGGACAGAATGACGCGCTGCAGCAATACCTGCTTTCGCGCGTAAAATGTAGCCGCCCATAAGACCAATTAAGGCGCCCATTTAAATCTTGACGTTATGTTTCCTGTCTCTGCTATCGCTTATACAGTGCAGGCAGGCAAATGATTCCAGTTCGTCGTGTTTAGAGCGTGCTCGTTGGTTTGTTGTAGAAAATGTGTGCCGACGAATGGCGCCCATCACGTGTCGAGTCAGAGTGTATCAAGGGTGATGGCGTCACTTTCTACTACCCCGACGTCAACTGCAGTCCTTTCCTTGGCCGTCCAGCCGGTACTTACCATAGCAATCACAAAATTGTTATTATTGTTGCGCATAGAGCACAGTGTAGATTACATACAATGTGTCTCAATAAAAAGTCGCCTGCTAGAATAATAAGATCGATATCAGCTGTTGCGTAGATTAAAGAACTTGTCGCATAGCACAACAGACTTTTCGTGTCCCCTAGAAATTTTATTTGTCGAGTGCTCTCGTACAAACGCATGAAACTCCTTCAGTGGTAGAATACGCTCGACAATGTCTGACACTATAATGGCACATACAGCGCAAGGCGTTTGGACTTCCGAGTTCTGATAGCAGACTCACCGTCTATGCATTATATGCACTATAATCACAGTGTAGCACGGTAGTGAATAAAGTTGTTGTAAGGGCGACTATCAAAGTCAATGGGAAACCCCAGATTTTGGGCACGCGTAGCCCCCAAACCTCTGAATCAATCGACTTAAAATTTGACTTGGATGATTACGTCGGTGGTCTGACCCTACGTGTCAAAAATGGTACAAATCGGCTCAGCAGGGTCGGCGGGGCAAAGGGTGAAATATAATGTTCAACTGGGTTATTTTTTACTTTTCTTGCCAACCTCTGGAGAACACATTTTTGGGAGTACCTCCGCATTCTTTGCACTGGATGACGTGTTTCGGTAGGGATTGATTTTCTAGGATGTCTCAACATTTATCTTTCATATTTCCTCCTTACATCCGCCAAAAAACCGAAAATTTTAGGCCCATTTTTGGACTTTGAAAGTGCTTTTAGCTAAAGAACTGTGTGCTGCATTTTTAGAGCAGTCTTTATACTGTTGGAGCGAATGGTTAGAAGATGGATATCGCTTCTTTTTACTAGCGGAAGCTCAAAATGCTCCTAAATACGTCTTGGTATGCATTACTTATACGTATGCTTTATAAAGTTAGTTATGTTTTACCAGATTGAGATTTGACTGCATTTGTTTCGTAAATACGACAATTTTTTGAAACTTGAAAATGCTATTTGTTCAAGACTATTTACTTGGCTATTGAGTGTTGTTGTTGAGTTTACGTTAAAATTGGCTGTTTTTTAAAAAAATTTTTACGGTATACTTTGCAACATTACTGATTATCTTATTAAAAAATTTTTTATAGGGTAATCAGTACAGATTTGATCTAACCACGCCTAGAAGGCTACATTGTGCTGTCAAGAACTGCCATTTCTGCTTCCTCTTATGTAAGCCTTATCTTTTGTAGATCTTTGTTCACTGTGCCCCTTCAGTTTGCTCTTGGTCGACTTGGTCCTTTCTTGTATTTTGGTATACCTCACAGTACAATGCTTGTTGATGATCCGTTCGTATCACATGTCCCAGCCAGCGAGGTCGTCTTCCTGTCTGTATTTTGTCCATTGTTTGTTGTCCAGTTTTAGCTCTGATCTCCATGCTTCTCGTCCTGTCTTTCCGAGAGTTTATGCATATGTAGTAGTTATCTCGCTGAACGACAATAAAAAGTAGTAGTATCCGTCGTCTCTGCGTGTATTGTTACAGCGTTTGATAGAAGAAGGTCATCACTCGGCGTCGTCTGGTGGTGATCATGGTTATGACGGTGAGTTCCTAGGCTACTTGTACTTCAGTGCCGTCAGTCCACTCGGAGCACACGGCAATCCGCCCACGCCCGTCACGTTCGTCGAGATGCATATGAAACACAGCGGTCAGTCAGACAGTAACTTTACAGTAATATCAATATTAATCGTGCTTCTACGTAGCACCATAGGATACGGTTGCGACTTCAGCGCTGCAACTCGCTCTCGTGATATTCTTGTCGCATGTAATTTTAATGGCCATCACTTCTGGTCGTATTGATAATGAGACTGTACGTCATACAATGCTAGTATCTGGTCTATAATCAGTCTCACGTGTTTTTCATGTGATTTTTTATCGCAACTTCTGTTTTGTAAACCGGTTTCTTTATCGGTCTTGGTCTGTCCTGCTTCCATGTTTGGATTGCTAAATAAAGCAGTATAATTGCGGCTTATAATACGCGTACAAAACGTATTATTTTCAACATTTGAAGAAAAATTCATATTTTTGATGCTAATTCCTACTCGTAAGTGCTCTTGTGCTGCTACTGATTAAGCAATTTTGGGAACAGCAATCTGGACCGTAAAACATTTTATCGGCCTCAGCTGTTTTTAGGCTATGGGATGTACACATGTATACATACAATAAAAAAAGAAGTGTTCACTTCATTTTGCCGTCGCCTCCAATCACTTTGCACACTTTGCTGCTTTTCTGTGTAATTATTCACAGCCATTAAGCTTATATTAATAGGTATTATGTTTTTATTAAACTACTACGAGGGCTGAGAAGCCAGAGGCGAGAACTGGCCTGAGCAGTCTAAGAGCACTCTAAGAACATGCTGCATTGCGTTAGAACGTTACTGAGATTATCTGAGTGCGTATACAGCTCAGAATATAACGGCAGCTAACCGGAAGATTGATCACGTGTCGCGATACAAAACGATGACTAAGGGATAGTAGAAGCTTCTATAACGAGCTGCAATCGCTTGGCCTACTGCACCAAGTACTACTGCTGCTGCTGCTGCTGCTGCTGTCTGCATAACGCATCGTCGGCCACCGCGTCGTACATCAATTAAGTCAGTTTCCCGCCGCGCGCGTTGCCCATGGATATTTCCCGTTCGCCGGATACGGGTCTAATTAGAGGTCAGATCATTAGCGCAGTGACGGAAGTGGTTCGAACGTCGATCGGGACGCGGAATGGAAAGCAGAGCGGATGAGAGACGCGCAGCAGCAGCAGCAGCAGCAGCAGCGGCGGCAGCAGCGGCGGCTGCGGCGGCGGCGACGGCGGCGCAGGGTTCAAGACGTCGGCTTTACTCACTGGCATTCAGTGAGCGTTCATCCGCAAAAACTGCAGCGCGATGTTTAATTACGAATGGAAGCCAACAGTCGGCCGAGTGCTAGCTAGTGCTGGCTGCCTGGCTCGCTGGAGTTCTCGTCCGATCAATTTCGCTGCAGACCTGACGAAGCGTAAGAACACATCTAGATAGACGAGTGCATGTGTGTGTGTGTGTGGGTGTGCGACTGTGCGTCTCTCAGCCTCTGTGACGGTTTGCACCATTACATGCTGTTGTAGACAACGGTGCGATTTTAACGCCGACTCGATAACGGTGCACGATATCTGAGAGTCTGGCTGTCTCGCACGTATACGATAAAATAAATTGAACTACACTTAGCTTGCACTGTTACCGTTTTCTTATTTTTCGGCAGCAGTCGTGCGTCATAAAGCAAACGACGTATAGTCCAGGCAATCTAAGCGTGATTTAATTACTATTCCGCACTGTCTAGAGTGGTATAAGCTCGAACTGCGTTTTTGCTTACCTACTTCAGCAGTGTGGTAAAATAAAATGATTTTAGCTTGGACCGTTTTGATACAATCGCAGAGTGTGACGGACAGACAGACGGAAGAACAAACGCCTTTGCGATAGCCAAGACACGCTTAACACTCCGTGCTGTCGCGCGTAAAAGTTAAAGTATCAAACACGGTTGCCGTCGACTCCCTTGCTGTTTAGGGCACGTGGCGCTACAAATTTTGCATGTGCTGCGATAAAACATGAAGAGTTGTTTCTCAGTAATGTGTGTTGTTATTTTTAATTCCATTTTATCGCACATTTATGAGCATCTTCACTGGCGTGGTCGCAACAGAATATTTATATATACAATATATTGCAATGCAATAGCGGCATTATGATAACAATACTTTTCTGCAGTTTTATTGTATTTTTTCGCAAAAGCATTATGGGACGATGCTTAAAGTTAATAAATTACGTGGGAACAGTTGTGCTGTACTATTATTTCTCCTCGTCGTGATTTTCGTCACGAATTAACAATTTGTCTTAAAATCGTTAGATTAATAGGCCTACCGATTTGATAGTAATCGTTTATTTATATGTCAGTTTAGATAGAAACAAACAATAAAAACAAAAAACAGAAACTAAAATTGACAAAAAATCACTGAGCAGAAGTGACGAGCAATCTGACTTTACCAAACCCGATCGACTTAAATCTACGTTTGGTTGGTTATTTATACACGCGTATTGAAGACGCGGCTTCATTCTACCGGTGCTGTTTGCATATAATTTTGATGAAGCTTCAGCCGCGTCTTCTAAGCTTCAGATGTCGATGGCAGGTGCGTTCCGGGAACGTGCAAGCTTGCATCGCCTGGTTGAAATGAATCCTAACAGCTACTATGACAAGACAGAGCATTGCAGTAGCCTACATTTCGTAGAAAAACGCTTGGTCTCTGTTATTTATTTGCTACCGTTGCTTATCGATCAGCCTATTATTTGTAGGTATGCATGTGGATATTATCATTATAAGAGTAAGGTGTGGCACGTTTGAAGGCATGTAGTGTACAAATGCTTCCGATCACTCCACCTGCTTTTTACTGTAGGCCTATAATTACAATAAGCCTAGTTCATGCTAGTTGATATAGCACTGAACAGAAGCAAGTTACAATCTCGGAAGTGGCAGCGGACTGACATGAGCTCATGATACCGCAGCGCACTATGCAGCCATACATTGGCCGCGCCCGCGAAAAAGTGGACCCGCGGTGCAGTTAGCGTACATACCACCGCCCACACTTAGTCATCACCCTTTAGCTCGTAAACTGCTACTCATTTTCTATCCCGCTGAGGGTAGGAGGCTGAGTTGACCAAAATATTCGTATTCGTGTATGCTTGGCGTCGTTTGTGTGACAACCAGGTCGCACGCGACTGACAGACAGACGGACAGACAGCAGTCGCAGCAGCAGACAGCCGCACGTTGCTCGGTAGGCTACCATGCTGAGGGACACGGACGAGTGAGCAAACTGAACGCATTGCTCTCCACGCCACTCCGTCAGTCCGTTATGCGTTGCAATACAACGCCGTCTTGTACGACAGCTCGAGTTGTTTAGTTGTTTCTGACATGTTGAGGGACGATGGACAGATGAAGCTGCTTAGGGCGCTGACACATATGTGTAATAAAATACACCAAGCTTCGTCGTCCGGTTTATGTTTTATTTTCGCCACATTGCTCAAACACTACAAAAATGGGAGGTTTGTCAATCAATCAATCGCTCACTTTTTTAAACCATAGATGTGAAAAACGATTTTGCGTTTTTTTATATTTTTGTTACGTTTTTACGTTTTTAACGTTTTCTAAATATTTTTTTAACATTTAATTTTTTTTTTAAAAAACGTGCATTGAAATGCTTATCAAGAACTATAAAAACCACTTTTAAAACCATAGAAACGAATTAATTGGTCATAGTGATGGTAGTTTACTTTGTTAGTCCAAATGTACCAAATAAAAGTTGTTTTTGTAGTGTATTTGGTTAGTCTACGTGGTATGGTCTTATGACCACACGGTTAAATTGAAATTAAATAAAGTTCTCTTAATCTAGACTATAGTTCCAGGTATACTGCATCTACAGCATTAGGCATTAGGCAAAAAGTTAAACAAATTATGACCAACGTTTTTTATTCAACGTTTTTAAACGTTTTTTTATTTTTACTACGTTTTTAAACGTTTTTAACGTTTTTAAATTTTTTTTCTGGAACGTTTTTACATCTATGTTTCAAACAGCGTGGTCATGTACATGTTAGACAGACAGAGAAGCACACGCAAGACTAGAAAACACACAAAAAATGAAAAGAACAATAAAAAGAAAACGGCGATGAACATATGCGATAAATTGCGATAATACGGCAATTGTAGTTAAACAAGCTGGCCCACAAATATCTCACTTTCACTTAAAATCAAACGAATATTGAAATTAAGAGAACGGTATCAAAACTAAGTATACCTTTAAGTACTAATTATTGTGATTGTGCTGCCACTATCGTTGTAGTGTAATGTATTCCGTATTTTTTATTTGTTGTGCCCAAACTCGCCACGTGGTCATACGGGCGTGTCGGAATAATCGACAAAACGGTCCGATAACCATAAAACACGTCGTCAGAAGCGGACTTGGGTGATCGACAACGAAAGAGAGATAGGCCTGTCATTGCTAGACCCAAAGACAGGTTGAGCGTTGTTGGACTACTAACAGACTGAGATTTGCAACCGAGCAGACCGAGTCAAGTCTTAAGTTCTTAACTTGTCAATCCGTCATCTAATAAGGACATCTGGCTGTCTCAGTTTAAACCAATGTCCAGTTATTATTATGCGGCCCTCCTAATTGGCCGATTTACGAGTCTTGCCCGTCCGCTTGTTTGTCCGTCTGTCCGTCTGTCCTGTACGAGCTCCTAATTTGACAGCAAAACAAAAAAAATCAAAATTGGTGTGATTATTTGTCAGGAAAAAGTAACCGCTTTGCCAATCTGTAGCGTGAAAGATTAGAGATCAGAGAAACGGCCGCAATGTTTTTTTTTCTTCTACCATTTTCTGTTATCTTCGGCAAATGAAATTTTTTATTGACGCAGTTTGTTTTTGTGTGAACGCAGTGAATGTTATACACGTTAACAAATTAGTAAGTAACCATTTGTATTGGATGAATAATTGCAGCCTAACAGTTACTGTTTTAACATAGGAGTTTAAAAAAAGTGTTTTATGCCAAACTGTGCAAGATAGGCCTAGTTATTTCTTATGTGTTCATATCGCAATGCCAGCGCGGTGTTCTAGATCAGGTGAACATTGAAAGTGATATTCATTGAATTTTCAGTAGCCAACATGCGATATGGCTGATGAGCGATCGGATGAATTTTTACTCATCCTGAGCATCCTGAGCTGAGATCAACACCGCCGTGACGTCATCATTTCTTCGTTACCGAGACCAAGTGTAAATTCTAGGGCCGTTGATACTCGACTAGGGAGTGAAACCACCCTGTAAATGGGTCTGACCAGTGTTGGAATAAATTCGGGGCTGACATCATAGTATTATTCTTTTATCCGTTTACATCAAACTGTGGCAAACCGTGTGGGACTTTAGGGCTTGTGAAACCCTAGCAACATTCGACATATTATACGCTGTATTATTTAGCGCATTAATAAATATTTTGTATTCAGCAAAAAATGGTAGCCAAACCAGTAATAAAAGCAAACGTCGTATGGCCTTAACTAGCAGAAGATAGTCAGTGTTTTACTGTACGCTAGCTGCATCATAACGGGGGCCATAAAACTGCTGCGTTAGACTATCAGAAATAAAAGATCACAGCTTGAGAGTGACAATATAGATGACTTTTGTAAAACTTTTTAACTTTATCAAATTTTGGAAAAAACCAAAGTCAGCAAAATGTGCCCTATACCCGCTATTTCTTCACTGGGGGTCTTTTCGTTTTGTGTGTGTGAGTAACCTTCTGAAGAACTACGCTTTTAAGAGTTTCTATTTGCTTTTGGTCTAGTCTTTATTGACCGTTCTTCACTTTCGTGTGCAATGAATTCCACGCGTACGCCGGATGAGGCTTTTCGCTGGTTCTCCGACGAATGAATTGTGCTCAAATAGGTCTACCAAGGATTATCAGTCGTTAGGCAGAGATTGCATTGCATTGCATTTAATGCCGAGCTTTTCTGTTTGTCATAGGTCTACTCTTATGTCCATTCTCAGTCACAGAACTTTTGAAATGTTGGTGAAATTCAAGAATACAGAATTGGGAATTTTGTGAAGTGCACATATTTATTTCGTATGCATTTTCAGCGATAAACATGTAAACTTTTTTAAATTTTAGCAAATTCATGATACTTTACATGTTTTGACCAACCACTGTTAATTGAATATTTCATCTCAATCAAATGTATACGCACACAGCAGTAAAATTGGTGAATGTTAGAAATAAATAAAACAATATTAAGCTTCAATGCAACATTTCGTCGTACACAGTAAAACTGTGTAATTGAGCAGTACGTAATTCAACAACCGCGTAAAAAAAGTTATTTATTCGACATGCTCGAAGTAATTGTCTTGCGCGATATTACACGCTATCGACGGAATTGCGTTGCAACTGAGCAGCGATGTCATTAAGCGTGTGGCGATGAAGACTTTGCAACAGCGGCTCGTGTGAATACGTAGCAGTAGCATCCAGTGTCGTGAAAAATGTAGGGCCCAGGATACAAGTGTGTAAAATTCGTCATGTGAACGCCGGAAAACGTTCAAACACATCCATAGATTCACCCATTCGTTCAGTTGTCTCAGGCAACGAGGCTCGTAAAACAGTAAAAGCACAGAACGCAAAAATGACATGCTGTGACAAAACCTAATAAAAATCGAACAGGACATGAAAATTATTATCGTCGAAAGAATAGCGACACGTTTTTAGGGCGCCGTCATTTGTATTTATGAAACACCTCGCTATATAAGCAATCAATCATCATGGCTCTGGTCATGTGCTGATGCTGGACAGTGAATTACGTGTAGATCTAATGCGTGTGTTGGCAGAGAAGGGAACGTGTTTCGACGAGACAGACAAATGCCGTCAGTTCGCGTCGGACGGGCGTTGTTACAGCCGTGATGAACCGGACCGACATTACTCCAACTACTGTCTGCGCTCATGTGGCATGTGTGGTCGGTTGACGTCTTTACCACGCTAGTATTATTAGGCGAAATCGCTCCTTGCAACGCAACTGCGAATCCACCTATTCCTACACATTTCTCCGCAGCGTGGTCTGTCTCTCTATCGTCTGTCACATTCGTCCTTTAGATGCTATTTGGCAGGTGCACTAGCGGGGTCCAGTGACTCATTGTGTTAGACGGGGATTCCTGCCCCCCGCCCAACTAATGGGGATATTTCGGGATCAAACAATATTGCAAATTGTGACCAAGCCGTCAGTCCCATACTGCCATACTGCCACCTGGCGAATACAAATGAGGAGCAATTTTTCCTTTAGCCAAATTACTTTGGTTACGCTGTCTTGTTTGTCTGCCCATCCGTCCGTCCGTCTATGCAAAAGTAGACTTTTGGTTGAAACAAAGTAGGTGCCATCTAATAGTTAGATCGACGGCCGCATAATGGATTGACCCTGGACCAACATAGTTCTAATTTCCCTGTCAAGTACGTTTGAGGTAATTCGAAGAGCGTGCCTTAAGCGTAGCAGCTTCGCAGACATGGAACAATCTTCCACACTTTAGGGCCTACGTGCGCGCAACCAACAACACTGTGACACTTTCAAGCATATACCATTTTTTTTATTTTGTAGATTTTATCAGCAGCCGTAGGCTAGTGATCTTTACGTGGGCATGCCTGTAACTCTGTATATACCCTGAAGTTGTTAGATTGGTCAGCTCGGCTGTTAAATCCTCTCCGTCGGATATTGGCTTGCGATTGCTATATAGCGACTCTTATTGTCAAACAGTGTGCCTGTGCGATTCCGCGTGTCTGTCTGTCTGTAGCTTGGCTATTGCATAAAGCAGTCGTCGTCTATTGGCTCAATGTTGTTGTTGTTGTTAATTTAGCTTGTCGTTAGTCTGTCTTCTCTCTGTCACATTCGTGCACTAAATAATTATTTCAAATAACTTGTATTCCACTGACGTTTCTATGACGACACCACTATGAAAATGGTTTTGGTTTTTTAGTTAGTGGTTATTAAGTTTATTAGGCCTATATTATTTCCTGACCAGTTTTGTTTTTCTATTATTCACCACAGTGTCTATAGTGTTATAATCGTCTATAATCTCATTCCAGCCAAACGCGACCACTGTAACGTTTCTCGTCTGTTTACCGCACGCATGTCCACGCAGAACACACGATCGGTTCAGAACACACGATCGGTCACAATCATTAAATAAGTGCGTTTCGTCATAGTCCAGGGCAGATATAATATTTCTTTACACTGTACAATACAATACAATACAATGGAGAATTTGCATTTAAAAACTACACACAAACTGTCAGTTTAATCTAGCACATAAACTAAAAAGAACTGAAATGTTTAAAAGAAAAATGAAATGAGAGATACTGAGAATAGATATACTGTTAAATGTAAAACTGACAAAATTCGAAAAATTTCTGAAATAAAGAAACCTAAATATGAAAAAACTGAAAAGGTAAGAAAAAATTAAAAAACCAAAGCTCGGAAAAACCTGAAAAGAGTAAACATAAAAACCGTGAGCAGGTCCGAATAACTGTGGAGTCAGTCCGAAGGGGTGCCAGATGTCTATGGAGGATAGGATTTGAAAAAAAAAGTTTTGAGATTGGAATGAAAGAATGATGGGGTGATGGATGACAAAAGTGGTGATGGTGACGCTGACGAGGTGAGATGATCATGGAAGTATGGTGAGTCAGGAGGAGATAGATCAGGACGTGGCTGACGAAGTGAATGAGGGAGTTGATTCCAAACTTGCACAGAGAAAGGAACGACTGGTAATTTTTAAGGAGGAATGAGTAGGTGGATGAGCAAGAGTAACAGCAGATGAGGATCGAGTGTTATGTCGTGTTTGGAAAGAGATTAAGTTGTACAGGTAAGAAAGTTGAGCGGTATAGGAAAATTTAAAGGTAAGAGAAAGAATTTTATATTTAATACGTTTATTTATTTTTAGTTAAAAAGAGATTTAAAAATAAGAGTGGTATGACTAAATTTATGAGCTCTGATGACAGCACGAGCAAGGGAGTTTTGGATGTGCTGAAGACGATTTAATTGAGGTTTAGGAAGATTATAGTGTGAGATGGAGCTTGCTCTGCACTATGCGACCTTGCTACATAGTTTCCTAAATTCCTAGTGCGCAGTAAGACATGACTGACGCCTTCGCCCGTGGTGAAATTTCGTGGGAGTAAAATCGTGAATAGTTTGCTAAGAAAGACCACAGTCAGTTGCAGCTTGCAGCTGTATCTCTCTCCCACCCCATACCGCAGCCGCTGTCGCCTTACCTAGGCCTAGACTTACGTCACTTCCGGTCGATGCAGTCCATTGTCAGCGAGACTTCCCAGACTCAGTCCATTCACGATTTCTCAACGCTGACCACAGCTGAACCGCTAGGCTATGGGCGGAAATGCTGGGCCTATGGCCGTGGAAAGCAGGCCAGCCAAATTCATATTT
>Ga0056128_1008792_pt1 | contig 12716 bp, 7 predicted proteins | sample WorMetLIZISLAND2_FD_71113 | JGI IMG/M metagenome (GOLD analysis project Ga0056128, IMG submission 71113) | Marine gutless worms symbiont microbial communities from Max Planck institute for Marine Microbiology, Germany - Olavius geniculatus... ...
GTGTATTTCTTCAATCAAGTGTGGTCCGCCGTGTTTGATCATTTCGCCTGTTATCCCATCATTTTCTGGACTTTTGTTGTTCTTCAATTTTTTCACGGCCTTTTGTACTTCTTCTACCAGGATATCACCCTGGCTGTCAGAAAGTGGTGGCGAGATGTCTTTCAGCTCTTTGACAAGGTCATTGGATACCTTCTGGTCAAGCTGTGCCATGTAGAGTTCGCTGCAGTACGTTGTCCATCGTTGTATTATGTTAGGCACAGACATGCTGCATATCATAACAAGCACTGGTGACGGGCTTTTTCAATTTCTCAACATCGATGACCTTGAACGACCATGAACCCCCCAAAAAGGTGGTTTTGGTGAATTTTTCGCAATTTTTGGCTGCAGCGCACATTTCAACAGTAAATTGCGATGAAATGGCTGGAGATAGACCAAGACAACCTGCACATGAAATTTTCAGCATTAAACATAGATTTCAGCAGTTCAAGTCCCGACCCTCTAGGTTCAAGGAGGCCGGTGTAGGCGGGCGTCGAAGACGGCTACCCTCTAAAAGTGGTTATTTTACCGCTATTGGCTCGTGTAGTGTGAAAACGATTGCAGATAGGCAGATACATGCTGCTTATCATAACAAGCAATAGTTGTAAGCTTTTTATTGGTGTAAACATCGATGAGCTTGAATGACCTTAAACTTCTAAAATAGGGATTTTAGTGTTTTTTTGCAATTTGTGGCTGCGGCGTAGATTTCAAGAGTGAACTGTGTCAAAGTGGGTACAGATAGATCAAGACAACCTGTGAATAGGAACTGCTAATGCTGTCACGCGTCTCATGAGCTTTGCTTAAATTACTTGTTTGTTGCATTTTGAGGGGAAAATCGCTTCTTGTGATCAGATCTACACCTTTGAGAAAACTTAAAACTTCCAATTTTTCACTGAGCGCAAGCTGCATCCACCATATGTAGGCTGGGGGGGGGGTAGAAGCTCCTGATAATCACTGTCTCATAATTGGCCGACCGATTATTGGCTGATTTGCAGTTGCTCAATGTGTGTGCATAATGTAACAGATATGAACGACTAATCACGTTCACTGACAATCTCTTGTTAGTAGACTGAATATGGATCAATCCCGTGCTGCTGACGAGACACCAAAAAGTGACACTTTTTCAACTACAGTCAGTATCTCAATGTAATGCTATATAATGAAGCTTACTGCAAGCCAAAAACACCAGATATTTATATTGTTTAAACAGTTTTAACATTTGCTGTCAAGTTATTCACACTTTAAACATGCTCATTTTATTGGCATAAAAATCACAATTATTTGGAAGCCCAGTGTTCCTCCTCATGCAGATTATGAATCAAAAGCGTTCCAACCAGCTTGGCCAAATTACAATTTATTCATGCAAGAACAGAACTTGTTTACATTGGCAGACGAAAAAGGACGTCATTTAACAAAAATAATACGTCGTAAAAAAGCTTGCAAGTGTAATGCTTGTAACGAGAGGAAACTCAAATACTAAAAAAGTGTCACTTTTTGGTGCACCCTGAGAGAGAGTGTGTGTATATTAAGAATTGCACGTTTTGCCGGTGTTCATCGATGACTGCAGTACGTGTTCAAACGTCTTTACTGAAAATGAATGATATATAATATTGAAGTGATGATTTTCGTCTTCACTTGATGTCAACTGTCAAAGATTCAACAAATCTGCTGTTGACTTGAACGCTCTTCCATTAGGCTATATCTTTAAAATTAAGTACATTATATGCATTTCTCTGTAGCACTTGTACTGTAGGCCTGACGTCTATGTGTAAAATACACAAGATATTTTACATGATTCTAGTCAGTGGCGCCGTGGCTGGTGCAGCACGGAGAACAGTTGCCCACCCTAAATTTTTGGCTGTCCAAAAACTGTCGAAAAATATTCATCTTCTTGTGAGAAAATTTTCTGTCTGCAAATTTTTGTCCAAAAATGCCAAATTTTGGGCTGAAAAAATCATTTTTAAGACACTTAGGGGCAAAATCGTTGTTTTGAGCACACATAACCTCCTCTGTCAGAAAATGGCAGCATCCTGCACCGCCAACCACGACGCCGCTGCATCTAATGACATTAAAGCAATACATAATGTTTCAACTTCTCTTCACTTTATGCTGACTAGATCCCCTTCTTGGTTATTGTTACAGCAAGATTTGTACCGGACAGAAGTTTTGACTGCACTGCATGCACATGACCTCTCAGCCTCATTTTTAGCTCAGGAATTCACAGCCCACTATTTCCAGTTTCTAGTTACACAGGACTCCTTGCAACCTTGTTGTTTACATTACACCGAGTCTCAAAAAACAGTGAAAATTGTTTTTCTCATAACTTTGTTAATTTTTTTTACCAACTTTGATGATTTTTGGCATAAAAATGGCCAAGACGATAGAATTATGCAAGGTGGACTTATTTTCCACCTCACCTAATTTATGTCAATGCACTACCACGTGAAACACAGATGCACCAAATTGCTGCATTTCACGGTGATTATTTGTATCCGATTGCTCACCTTGCATCATCAATTCGACAGAAGGTGCCACGTGATTTATTAATTTTGTGGTATTAAATAATTTAAGGCAAAAATAGCAGACAACAAAATACTAACTGATCAGCTTAAAACATGTCCAATCGATGAGTGAATGCAGTTTGATCAGTCAACCTTTGATTCTGCTATCAGCCAGTGGCGTTGCATCTAAGCCATTGTGTCTGTGTACACTAGGCACACTTTGGGCATAAACTCTGATAATCTGCAAGCGAATTGTTATACAAACTTGCAAGTTGCAATTCTGCCAAATGATGTACATTTGACTTACTGTGTGCTTAATTAAGTCGTTACAACATTTACTGGAGACAACAGCTCAGCATTATGCAAAACTGAAGCAACTGTGTTTCACATGGTAGTGCGATGACATAAATTAGCTGAAATGGAAAATGAGTGCATCTTACATAATTCCATCGTCTTGTCCATCTTCCCGCCAAAAATTATCAAAATCGGTAAAAATTTGACATAGTTGTGACCAAAACAATTTTGACTGTTTTTTTTTAAATACCGTGTACAAAAGATAATGTTATGCAAACTACAGCAGGCAGGAAAAAATCAACCAATCAGCAACGTAGCCAGAAATTTGTGTCAAGGGTGCACTTCAAAGGTCGGGAAGGCTGAAATTTGAGGCTGGGAGGACCAAAATTTACAGCTAAGAGCCAAGAGTGGGGAGGGTTCCCCACTAGTTATGGGGTGTTAAAGTGGTGAAAACCCGCCAGCAGGGTTTGAGACAGAGCCCAATCTCAGATGCATTTTGGATGGATTAAAAATCAAGAAAATGTACCATTAAAAGCATTGTCATAAGCCGCAGCTGCGTATCTTGGAAAATAATGGTGATGCACCCCCTGCCCATGCTGCTGCAGCCAATCAATAAATTGATCAACCAATTGATCAAAACACATTTACGCACGACGTATGTCGCAGAAAACGAATCACGAGATAAAAAATCCCGACAAAAGCTAAAAAGAACGTGGCATGATTTTTAAAACTGCAAAGATATATTAAAATAACTCGTATTAACAACATTTTCACAAACAATACCTGAACTATACAGCAATGCAACAGAAAACATAAATTACATGTACAGATATTGGTGTGAGTGTGTAATACACGACAAAAAAAAGAATAAATATATGCTCCAACTAACGACAACAAACAACCAATTACCAAAAACATACACTCTACATTTACACTACTGTAAAATTTTAAATAGAAGCTTTGTTCTGAATAAACACTGAGTACCACATGCAGGTCGAGAGTCAAGGTAACTTGTACTAATAGAAGCTGGGTTCCAGATACAAGCTGGTTACAGAGACAAAGTGGTCTGACTAAAATACCAGTATATACGACATGCAAGAGATGATCATTTTCTGGATCTTTTGAAAATGTGGCAAAGTACCAGTAGGTTGCGGATGTTAGGGTAACTTGCACTTACAGAAGCTAGGTTCCGGATAAATGCCAGGTCCTGGATACAGCGCATTAGAGGTTAATTTAACAATATGTGCTATATAAATTTACATTTCACTTACTTACGTACTTACAGACTGGGGGGGGTCGTAGCAACTTGAACAAATATTCAAAGTTTTACTTTATCTAACAAACATTATAACAAATACTGTACGTTATAGCACAACAGGAGTGGCTGGCAACTGTCCGTCAGCTACCTCACCAAGCAGCAGCAGAGAGGAGCAGCTGTTGGTAGCTGGGAGTAATGAGACTGCAGAACTTGACAGAGTTTCACTCTCAACTACAGAACTCATTACTGGTGCTGTTGCGAAGTTCATATCAGTTCCATCCAACAGCAACACAGGCCCACCACCACTACCGCAGTCCGACGTTGGCACATCGACAAGCAACTTGTATGCCGTTCCAGCACTCAGCGATGGAATCATTATGCCATCACCTGTGGCGCTGCCATCGAGAACACGCATTTCCATGCCATTCAAGCTTGAGACACCACCACTTCCAATTCCATCCACGATATGTCCACCACCGCCATTGTTCACAACAAGATCTTTGCTGCTGAGCAGTACTGGGAGACTGACAACGAGGTTGACAACAGCTTCAGTCACAGCGCTTGCTTCACTCACTGGGATAACATCCCTGCTACTCTGAGTGTTGGCCGCCGGTTTCTTTGCATGACGTGACTTTGATGCAGGCGTCGTCGTCAGGTCATTGACGTTGACGCTGGCCGATGTCTCAGCATGATGCCTGGCAAACAACAATGCATTGATGTCGAGCATACAATGAGGACAACAATGCAACAACCACGCAACAGCATGTGACAACAGTGGCCGAAACAACACATCACAAAAGCTATAGGGCGACTAAACTGAAATACAATATCGCACTATTAGCGAATCGTATAATATCGAAATCACATAGCATATGGAACCATATACCTTCAACTGTCCATGAAATTACTTTCAGTTCATGAATGATATAATACCAAATGTTAACACAATGGTTTACAGACAGTTCGGCTGCTAAACGATTTGGCCACCAAAGTAGCAGTAGCAGGGTATTTCATTTATGCTTTTATTATATAAATACACCTGTAATTCACTGCTAAAGTGATGTCCTCTACAACCTCTATGTCTGCAGACTATTTAAACTGTTAACTAAAATTTAGAAGTAAAATGTAAACTTGTTAGGCCAAGAAGAGATGAAAGACAATTGCAACAGCAAGTAGGAAGGAAAAAACACAGCCTACCGTGCACCATGGACACTAGACTTTGATCAGCGGCCATATAAACTAGCAGACAAAACGTCCTGTGGCCGAACTGGCTCTACATGACCACAACATATCACCCTAAAAATGATACCAGCTGCATAGATAAAAGAAATACACTGGTCTACCTGGTGCAGTGCTCCTTGAGTTTGTCACGACGTGAGCTGGTGTAGCTGCACTGCGAACATGCAAATGGCTTCTCAGCGAGGTGCGTTCTCTGGTGACGCACAAGGTGCGATCGTTCGACGAAAGCGCGGCCGCACTCTGCGCAGACGTGTGACCGAACGTGTAGATGGACAGCGCGAGTGTGACAAGCCAACTGACTGCGCTTCGGTGTTGAATACGAACAGTCCGGGTGACTGCAGTGGTACACATCACCTGTGTAACATAACCAACTACAGCACATCGAGGGCGGTACGACAAAACTGATTAAAAAAATCCTACCTTTTGTTGATGACATTTCTAGAAAATTGAAAACAGCGTTTTATGCAGTGCATTTTTTGACTTTTCCCCAGTGTTTTTAATGTTTTAGTAATGTTTGTTAATAATTAATATATAGATCTCCTTGCTATATTTCATTTTGAAGAACTTTGTAGCTTGTAGTTAGGGTGTTTTGCCAAACAGAACTGCAGATATGATGTTTTGCCGGTCTGCCTTCAATATGCACTCTGTTGACTCGGCCTTCTACTCTTCGTGGGATGGTGAAATAAATATTATAAGTATTTAAACTGAGTAGTAAAAAATTTCTGATGGTGGGCATAGAAAAACTATAGATACCAGAAAACTCGCAAAACAAGTTGGCTGGCTTGCTCCTGAGCGTCAGCCACTGCTTGCAGCAAGGTGCTGTACTATAAACCTTAGATATACACTGGTCAGTCATGACAAAAGACACTGTAGACATAAAAAAAAGCATAAATATTTTTTAAAGTTTGTGATAGTGATATAACTTTAACATCAAAAAGAAAGTAATCTGAACAAGAAATTTAAGCAAATTAATTTAAGTAATTTAAAGCAAAGTAATTTAAGCTTGATGCTGTCACGTGACACTTGACAGCATCGAGTCTGCCATCTGGGCAATCAGTGTAAGAGTGCAATAAAATAATAATGTGTCTCAAAGGAGTACCCAAATTTGAGGCCTCTGCACGGAAGACTCCTTAAACCTAGAAGGTCAAAACTTAGATGGTTAAGTGTACGTTCTGTGCTGAAAAAATTTATATGCAGGTTTTCCGAATCCATCTCTAGTAACTCACTCTTGAAATGAGCACTGCAGCCAAAAATCACAAAAAAACTAAAAAACTCTATTCTGAGGGTTCGAAATCATTCAAGGTCATTGATGTTGACATCAATACTAAAAAGTTCGTCACTAGTGCTTCTTATGATGAGCAGTGTATGTACCTATCTTCAACCATTTTCACACTATATGAGCGAACAGCGCAAAAATAACCATTTTTAGGGGGTACCCCTATTTGATGCTCGCATAAGCAGGCCTCCTTGAACCTAGGGAGTCAGGACTTGGAGACTGCTAAAATCTACATTTAATGTTGAAAATTTCATAGGCAGGTTGTCTTGGCCTATTTCCAGCCATTTCAGTGCAATTCACTCTTAAAATGTGTGTTACAGCCCGAAATAGCGAAAAATTATTTTAGGGGTTCTAGGTAATTCAAGGTCATCGATGTTGATAGCCCTAAAAAGCTCATCACCTGTGCTTGCCATGATAAGCAGCATGTCTGTGCCTATCTGCAACCGTTTTTCGGCTAGACGAGCCATTAGCAGTAAAATAAGAACTTTTTAGGTGAGAACCCTTCTTTCACACCGTCATTCATGGAACCCCCTTACCCAACTGCACAGAATTTCATCACAAAAAAACTAGAGTCTCTGGGGCAGCCCAAAGTGAAGATTTTGTGATTCTAGCTTGCACCGTTTTGATACAATACAGCAGCGTGACAGACAGACAGATGCCTAAGACGTGCGAAGCAGTCTGCTGTCACACATAAAAATGCAATAAACCCCATTTTACACAACAGTGAGCTGCAGTTACACACTATTACATTATCTACAGTATACAAATATAGAATTCTGTACTTTCACTTTTTGAACAACCAGTCTACTGTTTTAAAATTACTTCAAATGACAACAATTAATTTACATAGCACATCCTCATGAAAATCCTTACTTCAGGTAAGGCCACTTGATTGCTGTTAGCACATTATTTACACAGATTCAATAGATCAGATGCCATTTCTGTAACTGTTGCCAAGTGAACAAAGAACCTGACAAGTTGACAAGTTCAAAATCTTCTCACAGTATTCTATTACGATGGCACAGATGGTCACTTGATTGTATTACATAACAGAAATTAATTTAGACAACCAATTACAGATGACAATAGCACAGCTGTTACAAATACCAGTATGCGTTCGTCGATGCGCGTGGAGATGTGACTGAAATTTGGTGCTAAATCCACACAGATCGCAAAGGTACGGCCGCAATGTCTCATGTGTCACAAGGTGCTGTTTCATTGTACCTTTCGTTGCAAATCCACGATTGCAAACTGGACAGAAAAATGGCTTCTCACCTACAGGCCATCAATGTTGTCAATGTTAGTATCATCATTACTGTCATGCAGAAGGCCTCCAGTGTAACAAAAATGTTACAGATATGAGAGGGGTGGGCAACATATAAATAATAAATATAACAAAACACAAAAAAGAGATGAGAAAGCAAGGTCATTTTGACAGAGTGAACATGTTTATAACAAAATGATAATAAACACAACAGTCAGCCACGTGTTTCCCTAATTAAAATATAATGTTCTGAATGTGTACAATTCAGTAGAACAAATTAGCGATTGTATTTTCAAGACAACTCACATTTACAATAAATTCACAATAAAAGTAACAAATGCATAGATACCAGAATGACATTGCTCATGAGCAACTAAGTTGTTCTTCATTTTGAAGCGAATACCACATGTACGGCATGAGTACGGTCGGGTGTCTGTGTGGTCCATGAGATGAATAACCAGCAAACGTATCCGCTCAGTCGTGAAAGTGCAACTGTCGCAGCGGTACGGCGGTCCGGTAAAATGAGTTGTCATGTGCTTGTAAAATTCACGATTCCAACGTGTTTTGAAACTGCACCGACTGCAGGAGAATGTATGCCGATCTCGGTGTGCTGTCCTCATGTGGTTACGCAGCTTGTCCACGGTCTGCGCTTTAAACTGGCACTCCTGACACCCTATATTCCGAAGTCCGTTCGTTTTTTGTTTTTTAACATTCTTCTTTGTAGATTTCTGTGTTTTTGCCTGCCTCTGGTTTACTGATATCTCATCAGTGTTAGAGTGATTAAGTTCACATGATACTGGTTCTGCTGCACTAGTACCAATGTCCGTTGCGACATCTTGTTGACTGTTAGTATCAATGCCACTGCTAGCACTGACTGAAGGTCTGTGTTGTTTATGTGGATAATGCTGAGCTGATGCACGTTTTCGTTTCTGTCTCTGTGTCTTTTGTTGTTGCTTACTGCTGCCTGAAACGGTGCAACTGTCATTTTTACTCACTGGAGACAAACTGGACCTCTCACATTCTGCATCATCCAAAGCTGACTCTGCTCGATGTAAGTGTTCCTCTAAAGTTGTGGCCGACACTTCTTGGTGCAATGAATCAGCAAGTTGCTCAGTGCCAGCAGCAGACTGAAACACACTCTCACGCTCCTCTGTATCTACATCATCCGCAATGTCTTCTTCAACTTCAACGGCAACTTCGTTGTCACCGGTTTCATTCATGTTCACACAACCATCTGTCAAACGTGCATCTGTGGACTGCAACATTTCATCCATAGCAAAGCTATCACGTAGCTTGGCAAGTCGCTCAAAGTAGATGTCAGGGAGAAGACAGCTGTCTTTTAGACTTTGAAGCACACGATACAAGCACCAGTCAGATGGCAAAGCCGAGCTGCAGCTCGACTCCTCAACACAACCTCTCAGAAAATTGCACAGTTCCATCGGTCCAACTTTTTGCCACTGGACATAAGTAGCCATAAGTGCTGGCAGCCTTTTACGCCGATCCTCCTTGTGTTCTGCCCACCGAGATATCAAGCGAACACGATCAATCTCGCTCAAAGGCATTGAACGGCCGATCAATTCCTCGAGATGTGCATGAGATAGCTCGACACTACTTTCCGCATCAGCAATATCAACGGCATTAGCTACAATGTAGGAATCAACAATTCTGACAAGCCCAGTAAGACCCAAGCCATGCGCAAGCTCCTTGGTACGAAAACAACTGGAGGGAGTCATGTGCTGCTGCAAAAACTCGATGCATCTATCACGAAGCTGTGTTATACAGAAACGTTCTGAGAACTTCATAACCTCCAGTACGATATCTTCATTTAAACTACTCATTCCAGTGTACATAAACTGCAGTACATGACTAAAAGCATAGTGGCCACCAGGACGGCTTGCTACTACCACTGTCTGACGAACAATGCGTGAGCCATCAAGAAGAGTTTCAAAGTACGGACTACATGCTGCCAGCACTGCACGGTGAGCAGAAAAATTCATGCCATCGATACGTATCGTTACATCACAGAATCGCTGGGCCTCCCGTTGCTCTCGCAGCTTCTCCAGAATAGCAACGCCATAACCTGTTTCGTCAAAACCAAGCCCAGAGTCGTGGCCAATTCCTGATCCTGAGCTAGGCCCAGAGCCTGAGCCCGGTGTGTCGCACCGTATCATGTTATCTGCCATGATGACTCTTGGTGTATTTTCAATCATCAACCACTAACAGAACTGCACACAAATACAAAGTACAACTACAAGAACAAGAAATGTTAACACGTACTGTATAATTACGATGTAATCTTACAGCTATTGCTAAAATACGCAGCTTGTCTTGGTCTATCTGTAGTGAATTTGGTGCAATTCGCTCTTGAAATGTGTCTCGCAGCCCAAAATTGCCAAAAAATCCATAAAACCCCTATTTTGGCATTTAAGGTCATCCAAGGTCATTGCTCTGGGTGGCAATCGAAAGCCCGTGTACGACTTCTATTAGTAATTAATAGTAACCTAGGCCCTATCTCGCACCGTTTCGAATATACAGTGACTTATTGGCCAAAAATTGCCAATTTTCCTACCCCTCTCTCATTTAGCACCCTCATTCAGGGTGACCCCCTTCGAATTTATGGAAAAGCTTTAAGGTTCCTGCCCGGCAGCTGACGGTGAAAATTTGGTGATCGTAGCTTGCACCGTTTTTGACTGATCCACTCGTGTGACAGACAGACAGATAGACAGACAGAATTGTGACGACTAATATGCGCTGAAAGCAGTAGCTGCTTTCACACGTAAAAATTACAAGCAGATTTAGCAGAAATTTAAGAGAATGTTAGACTTGAGCTAACCTACAGTTGATTAGATTTTGGTGGAAAAGGTGCTGGCATCTGGTGATCACAAAGAAAAAATTGACATGACAATGATGGGGGTTTGCACTCTCTTTGTGCCTTTCTAGTTAACTTTGAAATGCTTCTTATTAGAGCTATTGCATGTGTTTTAATGCACTCCTTGACCCCAAAAATGTTAAAAATGACATGTATACTTTTGCCATTTAGGTAGCTGGATACTGTTATTTCAATGGGCATTGGTGGCCATCTTGGATTTTCCGATTCATGGAACTTTCGTACCCGAGAATTTTCATTCCCGGGAACGAAAGTTCCATAGGTGGAACTTTCGTTCCCTGGAACCTTCGTTCCCAGGAACTTTCGTCCCCTGGAACTTTCATTCCCAAAAGTAAAATTAGCATGAAACATTCCTTTCCTGACAGTAATAATTAGTGAACCTCTTATCCTTACGTAGTGCTTATAGTTCAGCGAAAAAAAGCTCCAATTTTGTGTCACTCGCTAGACGAATATAGCTAGAGTTTCAGCAGGATATATTAATAACAAGGAAGCCCAGCTGTTGCTAGCTAAGACGCACTACAGCTTATACAGTTCTTAATGCAGTACTGACCTTCAAGGTCATCCAAGTTCCATGATTTTTATCTCATCTGAAAGAGCCAGATATAGCTAATTTTCCATTGAAAAAATGCACATTTTCTTACCCCCGTCTATTCAACCCCAAATTGAAAATCGAAGATTATATCTGCCGTGAAAATTCATGGCAGATAGCAAAAATCGACTACTTATTTTCCATGAATTTTCACGGAAGCCTCTGTTAACTTTTGGATGTATGTCATGAAAATCTATGCACAGAAACGTATATATTACAGCTGAGGAAATAAACGACTAATCACGCAGTTAATGATTTAAAACTGGCTATGGTGAAAAATGAGCATATTGATGAAACTTAACTTGATTCTTTCACCACAGTTGCCAGCAGCCTTATGCAGCCTATGGTAGTTAGGCCTAGTTGAAGCAAAGTGGGAATTTTAATGCTATTTTGTTGCATATTGTCTGCCATATGCGCAGGTCTGGCAGTGAAAAAATGCAAATTGGTCAGTGTGGGGCGAAAATATAGACAGAGTTTAGTGCCATGTTTTGACTTATTTGCATGTAGTTTATATATTTTAGAAGTATAAGATCTTTGAGACATCAGCTGAAAAGCTGTGGCTGCTTACCAGTGATCTAATCAGTTACATATGCCTATAGACTACAGCAGTTTTTACCTGTGGCGTTTTTTACCTACCCATCTAGTACTTCATCTGGATAGCAACTGGTGTGATACTACTTGTCCTGCAAATTCCCTAGCCTAATGTTTAAGCCTTTCAATCTACGATTCAATATTCTGAAATCTGAGCCGTGTATCACAAGGCTACCGTCTACCGAACTATTGTTACGTTAGAATGTCATAAGGATTTGGAACGAAAGTTGAATGTACAAATCAAAGATTCGCTACTGCAGATGCATTAATACACTACAATACTTCGCGTAAGGCATAAGCAAGTTTAATAATGCTAAAATAGTCAAAAAATATTAGTAAAACAGTAAACACTACAATCAACATTAACGCATAGAATATTTAAGTCAATGTAATATTTTTGTCGAAATTACTAACTACAAAACCGTGAGTTCATGACCAGTCCCAAAGACCGTAAAGCGCCGAAGGCGCTTGCCAGTCCCAGGCTAGCAAAAGCCAAATAAAATCAGCTGACAGCTGTACTTTAGCTTTAGTAACAACAAACGTTTAACAATTTTTTGTTATTTGTCTGACATGAATTTTGTTTAGTACATTTAACATTTATGTTATCATTTATACCAGTATATTATCAATATACACATTGATAATGACACTGACTCTCTCACAATTTCTCTCTCTCCTCTCCTCCTTCAATCTCAGGCAACATGTAACTTTTCCCACTCATAATCACAATCACATTCTTGACCTTGTTATTACCTCTTCGGACACTTCTCTTGCACCATCT
>Ga0056128_1008796_pt1 | contig 12713 bp, 5 predicted proteins | sample WorMetLIZISLAND2_FD_71113 | JGI IMG/M metagenome (GOLD analysis project Ga0056128, IMG submission 71113) | Marine gutless worms symbiont microbial communities from Max Planck institute for Marine Microbiology, Germany - Olavius geniculatus... ...
AGAACATTAATCCAACTCAGTTCTTCCAATTCGCAGAAACTGGCCATGACCTAAGAGGGCACAGTCTGAAACTGTCTCAGGCAAGGAACACAAGTCGTATTCGTCGAATGTTCTTCAGCCGAAGAGTCGTGAGGGACTGGAATCAACTTCCTCAGCATGTCATTGAAGCACCGTCCACCAATGTTTTCAAGAACAGACTCGACAAGCTTTGGCAACAAGATATGAGCATTTAAAGCATCTGCTTCTCCGCTCATCAACATACAAGTACAAGTAAGTACAAGTAAATACACACTAGAGGGTCTGGGGAGCATCGTAAGCTCCCCCAGCGAGGTCTGGGGCAGAGTCCCAGCCGAAATTGAATTTGGTGTATTTCAGCATTAAGAACAACATGATATCTGGTGGCAAAAATTTGAATGATTTTCCTGAGAATCAACTGACTAAATTTTGTGCAAATTTCTATTTTCAGTTTGGCGAACTGATAGAAGCAACACAAAATTTGCTACTTTCAGTTTGGGGAAAACGGATAATGCCCGACGCCGCCAGGCCGCTAACATCCTGCCTCCATCACTGTCAGGTGCTGAGATGGTCTCACGACACTGCAGCCACTGACACTTCCAGACTTACCCTGTCGGCAGTCGACAGCCTGGTGGGACTAAAATGTCACAGAAAGTTAACTCACTACCTAACAAAGCTGAAATAAATAAATCTAAGTTGAGCAGTAAGATTTTAGGTCTATGCTGTAAGTACACGGGCAGGCCATTATGGTCTAAATCTGCTATTGTTTATAGCTGAGAGTAAACTGAAAGATTTTTAACCTCTCAGTATTTTGAAAAGATACCATTAAGAATTGTGCCACTTAATCATTTTTTCAGTCCATCTTGTATACAGAAAGAATGTTGAAGCCCCCCCTCTCCTGCAAAAGTTATGATAAATCACATCACTCTCCACCTGCACAGATTTCATCTCAACAGCCAGCACTGGTAATGAGAAGTTAACTAAAACTCAGAGTTAAAGGTACTCCTACTATTTTTTTTCACTTTGGAACTAGTGAATCTATTCACCATCTCTAATGCAGTACTGGTGACGGTGTGAAATTAATAGCAGCGTGGCCGGATTGATTTTAGTAGCCCAATTAGCTGCAATTCAGATCACCGAACTGCTTTTATTGAATTCTGATTCTTTTGACTCAGTTCGGCGAACTGACGATAGTAATTATGGTCACCAATCTTTCAGTTCGCCGAACTGATCGTAGCACTGAGCTTATTAGAAAAACGTGCATTAGGAATACATTAGAGATAAAATGACTATGTACAAAATACAACGCGGGTCACTTATTAGCCTGATGCTAAATCAAGTTAACGTAGGCCTACCAAAACGATGATAAAAATTAGCCTATCTCCTCCTGCAAAGCAGAACAAGGCTTCTGGCCGGTATGCCTGAAAACAGCAGGACACCGCAGAACACCGCAGGACTCCATAGAAAGACCGCAGGACACATAAGTGATAACCGCAAAAATGATTTTTAGACGTAAAATCAAAACTTAACCTTTCAGTAGTTCAGTAAATTTAAATAAATGCTGCTAGACAATGCAAAAATGACAAAATCAGCACGCCACCAGATGCCTAAAAACAGGGACAAAATGCTATATGCCGACGCTCAAGACGCAGGCCACATACCTGACGCCAAGGGTGCATACGCCGTACATTAAACATGCGCCAGGACGCTTAAATTTACAATGTACATCACTCATGTTGTCAGTGTTTGCACATTCATTCACGCTACACCCGTTCTCAAATTCTGTACTGGCTCAGCTTAATCAATACATTTGCTGGTATGTGTCCTGCGGTGTCCTGCGGTTTTCTTGCAAAGTTTTCTTATTGGTATCGCCACATAACCGCTATTATGTGGCTATATAATGTTCTAAAATTAAAGAACACCTAAAGTTTTACTGTTTTTTGCACTATTTGGTGGTTATTCAAAGTGTCCTGCGGTGTCCTGCAGTTTTCAGTCATACCCCTTCTGGGCATGGTGGTCGAGCGCTCTGTAGGATCGTACACCTATTCAGTTGACATAACTCAACAACAAGAACATTTTCCGCAATTTTTCATTCCGCAAAATACACCTTTTCGAAATTCCGCATTCCGCAAAGTACACCTTCCCCACCTGAAGATCGGTAGCCTAGTTCAAGTCCAAATCGTCGCCAGCAGCCCGGCCGCGAAGTAGACTTATTACAGTAGATCCGATGACAGAAGAGTACTCCAGAAATAATCCTGATCTTCTGAATCGTACTCCAAATTGAAAATATCGTCTGCTGCCGAAATAGATAGGCGAGAATCGCGAATACCTCACGTCGGGCCGTGTATACCTACTGTAGCTGTAGGCGTTATACAGCCTAGTGAAAAACAGTCGCCGTCCGTTCGTAGAGTGTAGGCCGCCGAGGCCGACGGTATTATTTACGAATTCACATCACGCTTCGCTGCACACAACAATCATCTAGACATCTACGTGCATATACGCTTATGACGCCACCGGCCAGGTGAGTGAAATTAGACGATTAGAGATGGGCCATGTCAAAAATATCGCGCAATACCGTTACGCGGCGATATCGGTGACCGGTCGGTATCGTATCGGCGCAGGGCTGGAAAATTAGTCAGAAAAAATATGTTTTAGGGTCTAAAAATTTTTTTATAAACATCGAAAGTATAATTTTGAGTTTTTAAAGGTTTTTGCTCTTTGTCAAGTAATTTAATTTTATTTCATATTTTAATCTGATTTTCGAGTTACTTGTTGTCGTCAGTCGTCACTCGTCAATCACGTCGTTCACTGATAAGAAAGTATGTTTTTCCTGGGTCGTAATTATTTGTAGTAATTATGTGTAGGTCCGCGTGTTCATTCGAAACTAAACCAAAAAATCCTTAAAAAGGGCCATCGGGAACTGCAGTCCCTTTTGAGAATTCCCGGAAATTCTCGACTTTTGCGAAAATGCAGAATTTTTTTGCATTTTTTGAGGCATTTTTTTATCTAGGAAACGGTTTAAATTATCGTTTTAGGTGCATCAGGCCTATTGGCAAAACGAAAATTACATCGATCACTCGCGAAATGGACGAATATCGCACATCATTAGAAGTGACAGCATGCTAAGGTACAGGGGTGTGCCAAATACTCGGATACTTGATTACTCGAGTGATTTCAGAAAAATCTTTTAAAAATTGGTTTGAATACCGGATATGGGATAATGTGATTAATTGAGTATGCGTGTTTGACTTTTTCCGAAACTGCTTTTTGCTTTTAAACAGTCTTTTTAGTTAGATCACTTTTTGACTGTGTCTAATTATTTTATGCTATGTTACCTTGTCTAAATTACATATTTCTCTTCTGTTTTGCCATTTTATTATGTGCGTTTGTCACATATTTTATTAAATACTGTGTTACTGTGTTATGAGCCTAAGCCGAGGTCATAATGGTGCTGTTGATGGACGTCACTAACCATAGCCTGCTCGTACTGCAGTTGGCGTAGGCTTACCGATTACCGAACATTCAGTGACGGCCAGCCATACACACGGCAGCATAATATCATGTCTCAAGCCTTAGTCATGCACGTTTGGTCACCACCTCTATAGCTAGGTGCTGTCTTTTCATTGATAAGTGCCGTCTTTTTTCTCTCTCTCCCTCTTTCTCCTTCATGATGATAACTTTTTAACTTGCTGAATTTTGACCATATCAATGAATAATAAACTGTTTGCGAATCCGCAATGAAGATATGGTCGAAGCTCGAGCAATGAGTACGTTCGCCGCAATTTGCGACGCGGATTGAAGGTATTGATGTGCCTCTAAAGTACTTAAAAAGTACCCGCAGCGAAGTCGGCAAAATTCGGCACTCGGTTGAGTTATGTTAGCTATTATCGGGAAAAAATTTACATTGGTGCATCACTTTTTCTGTTACCTAGAGTTATATATTCTTCGTTTATTTGTTTGTTTGTTTATGTTTACGTTAGTTGTAAACATTTACAATTTCAGTGTAATGTAAATTTATAAGTAAAATTCACGCTGTAATAGGTTGATTATTGTATGTATACAGTTATGATGTTGTTTTATACGCAACAGTATAATTGGCATTGAACTGTCAGCTGAGCTGTGTAGTTTGAAATGTATGGCAACAAGTGATCAATTCTCGTGATTTCATTGTTAGATGACTGTTAGATATCATCATCGTCGTCATCATCAATTATTTGCCCAAGAACAACATGACAGTAGAACAGTAAACTAGACAATGAGACAAGACAGTAAAGCAACAACACACTGATAAATGCCATTGAAAACAAACATGAAACTAGGCCTAACTTGACAGAAAATTTTAACTGAAAGAAAATGAAAACTGCGGCAAGAATGTCAGGAATGAAACGTTCAGCTCACTGCCTGATCATCTCATCTGATAATTTAATGTGCAATTGCTTTAAGCAAAATATTTTTAGTATACGTTATCTGCTTATGAAAACATTGTTTATGTAGGTTTTAGTTATTTTTTGCATTGGTTTTTATGCATGAAAGCAACTACTGCTTTAGCGCATTTTAGCCATCGCAATTCTGTCTGTTTGTCCATCCGTCACACGGGTGGATCAGTCAAAAACGGTGCAAGCTAGGATCACCAAATCTTCACCGTCGGCTGCCTGGAAGACTCTAGTTTCAGGAACCGTAAAGCTTTTCCACAGTTTGAAGGGGACCATTCCAAACAAGAATGCTAAATGAGAGGGGGTAGGAAAAATTTGTGATTTTTTACCAATAAGTCACTGTATCTCAATAACAGTGCGAGACAGGGCCTAGGTTACCACTGATCACTAATAGGAAGTCGTACACTGGCTCTTGATTGCCATTGAATTCTGTGACCTTGGATGACCTTGAATGCCAAAATAAAGGTAATAATGGATTTTTTTGGCTATTTCGGGCTGTGAGACACATTTCAAAAGTGAATTGCATCTAAATCAATTGAGATGGACATAGAGAAGCTGCATATGAAATTTTCAGCCTTGAATGTAGATTTCAATGGTCCAAGTCTTGATTTGCTAGGTTCAAGGAAACCTGCGCATGCGGGCATCAAGCACGATACCCTCGTAGAAGTCGTTATTTTACCATTGTTGGCCAGTCTAGCATGAAAACAGCTGCAGAGAGGCACAGACATGCTGCCTATCAGAACAAGCACTAGTGACAAGCTTTTTAGTTGTATGTATATCGATGACTTTAAAAGACACTGAACTTCTAAATTAAGGGGTTTTTATTGATTTTTGCGATTTTTGGCTGCAGCACACACTCCAAGTATGAACTGCGACAAAATGGCTATAGACAGACTGACAGTTTGCGAACACGAACTGCTATAGGCTTTCGCGTGTCTTGTGAGCATTAGCTCAAATTTCTTGTTTTGTTAGAGTGCAAGTTGCATTACTCGCCAACCAACAGTGTGTGTATGCTAGAGCTAATCAAATTAGTGTACATTATCTGCACCATCCAAACAGTGCCTATGCCAGTGGCTGTGTTTGATTGTGCACTCTACAGGTTAGAGAGGATATTGCTTATGTTTGGGCTGATGGGAGCTATGTCTGCTGCTAACTTAGTGCAGTTCGAAGAAAGAATTTTATCAGGTGAGTTTGCTTGATATAATAATTTTTCAAACTAGCTAATATGGATGCAGTGTGAATTGGATGAAGCTTGCAGGGTTATTATATATGTTCCGTATAATTGTATGACTTCAATGCCTGTCACTAATGCCTTATGTTTGACATTTGTTCACAGATTGTTGTGTTTGGTGTGTGTGTGTGTAATCTAGGCATTTCTGATGTAGTACACCAAGAATTTGTTTACATAGGCAATAACCATTTTATCTCGACATTGTTTGTAAAAGCTACATCAGATCACCACTCTGTGGCCACCCCGTTGGTGTTTCTGCATGGCATGGGCACCGGTGCAGCATTGTGGGTGCTGAATCTGGCAAGTGTGGCCACACAGCGAAATGTGTATGCTGTTGACATGCTGGGATTTGGTCGCAGTTCACGTGTCACCTTCAGCAGTGATCCTGCCATTGCAGAGATGGAGTTTGTTGAATCGTTGGAGGCCTGGAGGCAGGCTGTTCAACTGGATGTTTTCATTCTTGTTGGACACTGTTTTGGTGCATTCATAGCCACATCGTATGCTCTTCGTTATCCAAACTGTGTACGCCATCTGCTTGTGGTCAGTCCTTGGGGCTTTTCAGAGCAACAGTCCAAGACCAGTTCTGTTTCCACTGGTACAGCTAATTCTGTTGCAGAGACACAGTTACCAATGCCACTGTGGGTTAAAGTACTTGCACTGCTGCTTCAGCCATTCAATCCATTCGCAGCACTTCGTCTTGCAGGACCCTGGGGTAAGTGCACATCTGAACACCTCTAAGCTGTGCTTGTGCATGCATGCACTTAACTTACAAATTGTTGGCTGATATACAAATGAAGTCAAATTGCATATGCAAGAAAATAATTTAAGTCAATATAATCAGTGGAAACTTGGAAGCAGAATGATGTATTGTATAGCGTGTTGAAAAAGTTGCTCCACTATTTAGAAATGTCGTGATTTTACAGATGGCAAAGCATTGCTGTGCAAGAAAAATGAAACCTGAACCATAATGAGTTGAAACTAAGGCATTTGTTTTCTGTTTAACTGCTCTCTTTTCCTTAATTTACTTTGGATTATTGATCCTCAAGTGAGAGGCTTTGGACTCTGCTGCATCAGTTGTTGTAAACATTAGATATTCTTTCTATCACATTATCTAGCCATTATAGATAACTGTACATGTCTATCAGCATGATAATTTTTATTCACTACAAATGTTATTATTGGGACAAAAGTACTTGCCAGAAATTGTGCTAGTGCTAAGTTTTTGGTGCAGTTTATCTTTAACTTTGCCTGTGCTTCAGAAATTGAATGAATTTTTGGTTTATATTGGCTTTATAGGTTAGGCAGCATATTATTTGCTGTTACGTTGAATTTTATCATGGAAAGTTTTTTTTGTATTAGCCAGATATTGCTGAAAAAATATTTACATACTGTACATTAGTTAAGTATTTAACAATCTGATGTTATGTAAATTGCAGGCCCTGCATTAGTGACGAGGTTCAAACCAGACTTAATGCAGAAATATTCCCATCTCTTCTCTGATGACACAGTAGCACAGTACATTTATCACTGGAATGCTCAAGCACCCAGGTATAATATACTGTTGATTGGTTGTACCTCAGACTAAGATTTTTGTTTGTGTGAACAAAAAATAGTATTTTTCAGTCTTTGGATCAACATGACATATTATTTTCACGTTGTTGTTTAGTCCACCCGGAAACAGTAGTTTCGGGAGTGGACTTATGTAGATGTTTATTTTTTATTTATTTATTTCAACGTAGGATCTTCAAGGTGCATCGGCCGATCGGCATGAAATTTTGCACGATAATCAGTAGTAGCTTGAATTTTATAATGCCGGTCCAAAATTTTGGGGGCACCTTTCCCAAAATATTTTTAGGGGTCAAAAGCATGCCAAATTTTGTCTGATTTTGGGCGACTTCAAAGTTTGATGGCGATTATCTCCATATTTTAACCACTGTGTGTGCTAGATGATTTAACACATCATGAGATATTCAAAATCAGACAAGTGCATGATCTACCGCGATTCCTCCCGCATTTGGCGAAAAAAGTACGGTGAACTTTGGTCCACTAACTACGAAGATCCTGATGTGTAATTATACCCACCCAAGTTGATTTTTTCGGGAAACCATATTTTGGCCCCCCAAATTTTTGCATGTGCTAGAAAATGGCCAAGTCTTGCTAGCACACCCCCCACCAGGATAGGGGTCCTCCTTAAATTTTTTTAATGGGGGGGTCAAAAATTGGCTTAAAATTTAGTAAATGTGCACCTATAACTTTGGCAATAGTGGGATAGCCCCATGAAACTTTGCCACGTGATGTGCCCCTGAGTAAGAATGATAAAGCAGGTACGACTTTTGGAGGGCACCGCCCCCTCATAATTTGGGAGGGCAAAAATGTCCAAAATTTAGTGCGACAACTTCCGAGTTTGACTGTGAATATCTCTAGAACGGATAGAGGTGTCAACAAGATGTTAATGGCATTATCAAGCAGGGTCCTTCAGGAGTTGAACCAAAAAATTGGTTAACTTTCCTGCACTAACAAAAAAGTTATAGGTGCGCATGTTGGCCCACTTTAAGTCAACATTGCGTGTTCTACATATGCTAATGCGTTTGAGTTCGGGCCACGTGACTTTGCTACCGAGGGAATTTCAGCCTTCCTGAATTTTCTTCTCAGTTGGACTTAGGGCGCCAGGCGGACTCATGTTAAGCTTTGCTCGAAATTTCTAGTAATTCTTAGTTTTTATGTATCATAGAGAGACATTGTAATGCACCGCTGTCTTTTGTTTTTATTGTTAACGGCACACTATGATGATGACGACGATGATGATGATGAATGCAGCATAATGTACTGTTGTCTTATCTACTGGTACCTTTTGATTTGCCGTTGTTAATGCAAATTTATGATTCATTGCTATGTTATCAGCCAAACCAAAGATTCTTTATGTTCATTTAATTTGCTTGTGACTTTCGTCACTGTTGGCTCTATTTTTTTAACTTTTGCATTATTTGGGAAATAGTTAACTTTAAAATGTGATTTTCTGTAATCCTAGCAGTGCTAGCATTTGATCTTTCAGGGGGAGCAACATTGTTATAGCATACATTGCTGTAAATGTAGAGCTAATGTGGTATGAATTTTATCTTTTTTTTTCAAAAGTGTACGATGTCTGAAAACGTTCGTTCATAGATATTTGCATCGCTGATCACATTTACATGCATTGATGCGTGTAAATTGTGATTCAGTGGAGAAACTGCGTTCAGGCACATGTCGTATGACTTTGGCTGGGCGCGCTATCCAATGCTTCGGCGAGTGAAGGACATTGCAGCATCAGTACCTATCACTGTCATTGTCGGTGCTCGGTCTTCTGCTGCTGATGACAATGTTTGCCACCGAATACAAGAACTGCGCAAAGATTCGTTTGTCGATACGCATGTGCGTTTTATAAAATAAAAATTTTTGTGTTTTCTCCATTGAGTAACCTCCTGCTTTAGTTCTGTTTGATTAGTAGTAGTGTGTTACTTTTTCACCTCATAATTGGTTGCAAAGGATCACAATACTTGTATGATTTTCACACATGTTGCATATGTTATGGTTTCTTTTACATGAATCACTATTAGCCGTCGGGCTTTTCCAGTTGCTCAGAGATCCAGCGTGTGACATTGACAGTTTCAAACAGTTCTTTAAAACAATTCTGTTCAGTCAGTACTAGTGTGACAAGCACGTTAGAGGTTAATTTTAACAATATTCGCTATATAAATTTACATTTTACTTACTTACTTACTTGAAGTCTAGTTTTTCAGAAAACCGAAGCTGGATGTTATTATCTAATCAGAACAATTTACGTCTTATGTCATTGTTGAAGAACTATGCTACTGCAGCAACTTTTGTTGGTTGCTTGCTTTGCTCATTGTTTAGTGGATCGATTAATCAATCAATGATAGATTGATTGATGGATCAGCGTGACTGCATGTGTAGGTGGTCGGTGGCGCGGGTCATTTTGTGTTTGCCGACAGAGCCGATCTGTTCAATCGTCTCGTGCAGCACGTGTGCACGCTGGTTGATCATCGACTAGACACACCTTCTCTTCACGGTCGTCTGCGACGTGTACGCAGTGATGTCGGCCACATTCTACGCAGCCCATCACAGACACGGGTCCGGCGCTGTGACTCGCAGCACATTGTAGAGGAAGACATGAAGGCACTGGCATATATGGAACTTGCAAGTGCCGCTGTCAGCGAGACTGATGAGCATCGGCCAGTCTTTGTTGTCGCTGAGGAGGAGCTGAGTTAACAGTACTGCAAGTATAATATATTGAAGCATGGTCCAGTGTGCCATAAGCGAATGTTAAATGAACTTGTTTGACGCTGGTATTCATACTGCTTCTGTTTGCGACGAGCGTGACAAAACGTGTGACAGTAGGCAAAATTTGAAGACCATTGGGGATCAGTAAAAGCAAAGATTTTTTATACCAGCATTTTTTAATCAAGGCTAAGTGTTTTAACGTGCTTTTAGTGCTTTATCAAGCTTATTTTATAGTGGCCAACAGTCAGTCGTATGGCGTAATTCCCTGTGTTTTAAATTTGCAACTTTGTGTCGGAATCCTGTCCGAAATTTACAGTGTCTGTCAGAACATTGCAACTTCCTGCCCCTCCTACTTAATAAACCCATGACGCTGCTGATGTTTTTTTGTGTCAAACTTACTATCTGTTAACCCTGCAGGTGTCCTGTCCTTTTTAAATAAGTAAGTAAGTAGGTAATTTATATAAAGCATGAACTGTATATAGCATCAAACATGCTGATTGCTAATACAGTAACTAGCTGTGGTGTTTTTTTGTATGCAGTTTGGTGGTCGTTTTTTTTAACCACACCTGCCACTGAAACTGTGCCTTTTGCAGTTAGTGCAAATAGGCCTAATGGATGTACAGACTTGACAGGTCTCTTTCTCTTCATTTTGTTTCTTGACACTTGAGACTACTGACTTCACTGGCGTAGCCATGGAAGGGCACTGAGGGCACGTGCTCCTCCCCCTGCTCCTAAAAACCCAACCAGTTAGTCAAAATAGTGCCAGAAATGCTTTCAAATGCTTCATTTTAGCACCAAAAAAAAATTGAAAAATTTTCCAGACCCTTCTCCTGGTGGGGAGAGAGACCCCTCCCCACAGCCTGCTCCCTAAGTGGCCCCCCACATCCAAATCCTGGCTACGCCGGTGATTGACTACATTTATCTGTAGCATTGCACATTCGTGTTCTGCATGTGTGCTCGGGGGTTAAAGTATAAATACAGAGGTGGGGGAATGCAAATTTGGTTTAGGGTTTTGGGCCCCTTGGTGCATCTTTTGGGAACTTAAGGTGGGGAATGCTTTGAACTAAAAACTTGAGATGGTTGAACTGCATTCCTGATATTTTAACCACTATGTGTGCTAGATGATTTAGCACATCACAAAATTCTTGTTTTCTTTGCTGTTACTGTGTTACATATAGAACTAAATAGGCTATTTTATCTGTTATCACTGAATGTACTTGCCTGATATATGCACTGCATTTTGTTGTGATTGCAATATGCATAATTACTGCTAACTAGAGCTGTGGAAGCGTTAATTTTTTAAATGCATTAACGCACTGTGTTAATCTTTTAACACATTAATTAATGCATTATTAACGCACCCAGGTCCATCGAGAGGGAGAGTAGGGGGGTAAGTTACCCTGGGCCCCACGACATTTGGGGGGCCCCACCAGTAGAGTATAGAAAGTTAGAAACACATTTTAAAATGTATAATTAACAATATTTGATGTCATAGTTAGCATAAAAATATATTAGCCTGTCGTCTTAATAATTATTTATTTACAGTAGTGATGGAACAGCAACTACAGTTTAGTTACTTGAATTTATTTGATTGTCAAATAACCGCAGTTTAACGAAATATTGGAAGTTTTATTTCACAGAATTTAGTAAATTAACATAAATTTACGTTGGTGCATTAATTTTTAAAATGCGTGTTAATTTTTTTTAATACGCGTTAATTTATTAACGCGTTAATTAATGCGTTAATTTGATAGCTCTACTACAAACTGAACCTTTCATTGTTGTTTGAGGTAGCAATTTGTTGCATTGTAATGTTACTGTGTGACATCTGGTCCATAGATGTCCATGCACTCACAGCAGAGTAGGCCTGTAAGTTGTAGCCGACTGGGTGAGGTCAAGTTGTGGAATTTGGTCTTTTCCAAATTTCCGTGGGAATTACCAGGAATTTTGCGAAAATACAAATTTTTTTTTCCAGGCATTTTTCATCTGAGAAACCATCTAAATCATCGTTTTCAGGTGCCTCAGCCAAATCAGCAAATCGAAATTTATCGATTACTAGTGATATGGACAAATATTGTACATTAATACATCACTATAAAGGTGATAGTAATCACAGTAGTGGTAGTATATTAAGATGCAGGCGTGTGCCAAATACTCGATTACTCGAATCCAAAATTAGACTCTAGTGATTTTAGAAAAATCTGAAAAATTATCTATATTCCCTGGCCTGTGGCCACTGGATTCAGTTCAGTTCAATGGCTGTTGCCTACGCCCACTTAACGAGACTGCAACTTACTCTGCATTAAATATTTTGTTCAGGTATGGTTCAGTAAGAACTTGTTTTTTTCTCGACTCTCGAGAGGTATAATATTTGTGTCCTTACAGCCAGTCGCATTTTTCCCCGGAGAGCGTTTATTGAATGTGCTTCAGTTTCACTGCCTCTTTTTGCTGAGCCGCTGCCAGGCGAATTATGGCTTTTTCACGCCTTTGCCGTTTCGCCCCTGGCCGCTCTTTCGCCCCCTGGCTTGTTCGCCCTCTGGCCAGGCCCGTCGGGAGCCACAGCGGGGCCCCGGGAAACATTCTTGTGTAGACAAAGAACTTCGTCCTAAATATCAGCCTAGAGCTATTTTCCCACGGACGGCATAGAACTAGGCTAATTCTTGTGGGGCCCCTTTGGAGAGAAAATTTTTTAATTTTTCGGTTCAGAATGGTACATTCTGGTGCACTTTATATTTCTGGGCGACGGCGGGGCCCCC
>Ga0056128_1008797_pt1 | contig 12713 bp, 8 predicted proteins | sample WorMetLIZISLAND2_FD_71113 | JGI IMG/M metagenome (GOLD analysis project Ga0056128, IMG submission 71113) | Marine gutless worms symbiont microbial communities from Max Planck institute for Marine Microbiology, Germany - Olavius geniculatus... ...
ATTTTTCATGGTTTTTTGCATTAACTACAAAATTGAAAAATTGTTCGAAATTAATCGATTAATCGCGATTAATTTTTGGTGATTAATCGATTAAAAAAATTTTAATCAGTACCAGCCCTAATAACAATCTGCAGCTGATAACAGACAGTCATAAACCTGCTGTTAAAGTGGCAGACCACTGACAGAATAAGATCATAGCATTTCTAATCTATCATACCTCCGACTGCAATAACGGCTTCTTTTTCCGCTCAGAAATAAACACCTTTGTCTCTTCATCCGCCATCTGCTGGCGATATTTCTCTAAACGCCTGCAAGACATCACTCATTCACTTACTTACTATTCACTGGTCACGAGATCACAATAAATGTCAGCGTATTGATGGTGCCACAGAAAAACGAACTGCTTGCACCTGCATCTTAAGGTGCATGCAAAACCATCATCTATCACTCACTGACCTCCGCCTACAAACCAAATTGAATTCAAATTGGACAACCCAGAGAAAAAAACTTGTTCCGGATGAATAGATGTTTGTAACTATAGATGGACTGCCAATTTCATTAGATCGACTTAATCTAACAACGAAAACAATTAACTAATTCAACACAAGGCTACATTTACGAAGAAATGAAGTCATTGTTCCACAGAATTTCCACTGCTGACTAGGCGTCATTGTGGTGATATTACTTTTATTACAATGCATTCTGCCTGGTGGCACTTTATTGTTAGATGAAAAAGTCAGAAATAAGTGAATAGCATGGCTTACGTATATCTCATGATACGAAGTGAGGTGTCATCCATTTTGTTGACAGCAGATATGTCACATACAATAACGAGTGTGTGAGCACGTGCGAGCTTTTGCATACATTTTTTACCATATATCAACATTTGGTGAATAAAAGCTGATAGCACATTACATTACAAATCTTTTAGTGACCTGAGTAAAAACTGCTAGGACCACACGTAAAAGTGCAAGTCACAACAATCATATTAAGCCGACATACTCTGCAATGTACGGGTCAAGTCGTCGAACCAGGATACGTCGAGTCCAGACAGACATGTTCAAAGGCTGCTGCTGCTGCTGCTGGTCCACTGTATGCTCCTCAGCCATTGACATCCGACGAGCATTCTCCAACTCATGACTACGACGACTCCTCCGTGATGTTGATGTGCTCGCTACAACAATAATCATGCTTAGATTCATTTACGCTCAACAAAACTCATGGCTAATTTGCTAAAGATTTATTACAATTCCGGAGCGAAAACGGAATTAAGCAACAGAATTGTAAATGAGTGGAATCTATTTAATGTGAATGTTACTGAAAGTCATACAGTCACAGTATATTTCAAAGAAAATTAGACTTCATTTAAAATTCAACAGGGGATGTATATAAACTTCTAGCCTTTTCACCACATAGGATAAAGCAACATAAAAATATTATAATAAACTTTCTGTACGACGTGTTTGGCAAACATTAACTACAAGCAAAGTATTTAGTTTGCAATTAGTTCATACATTATGTCTACTGCTTCTTCCTTTCTTTTGATTTTCACCTTTTCTTTCAATGTTGCATGTATGCTTGCACTGCCGCCACCACCGAAAAAAAAGTTTACATAAGAGAACAAACCAAGAGCCGACTTCTAACAGCCCTGTAAATATTACACAGTTAGAAACCATATACACTGTGGGTCTAAAAAACGATCCCTGACATTATCGACTGTAACCTGAATAAAGATTACCAATTTTGAAAACTTTTTGGTACAAATATTCCTGACAAAACTGGCCAACAAATGATCGTTCGTTCAAGTTCCCACCTCACCCAGTGTTGTACAACAACTCGTACAACAAATGGAACTTATCGTGGAAGTAGTGGCGTGTGAATTAGTATGACCTGTGGGTTGGTCGGTGTTGCGATTTCTGAGCTGATGCCCAGAGGAGGTCCCAGCAGTGGCCCCAGAGCGCTCGTCCTGCTCCCGCTGCATGCGAGCTATCATCTCATCCAGTATTGGACGCTCTCCATTCACTGCTCCAGCAGCATCATGGGCTGGCAGTGGTGGGCTGGCTGCATCATTCACCGTGTCATTTGGGAAATCCATCACCTCACGATTACCTGCGCCAGTCAACAGAAATGCCGTTTCCATTCAACTCAACGCACGCAACGTAGGCAATGGGCACAGCTAACGCAAAAAAAGTAAGCAAGCAAGCGAAATCCCCCAGTTTAAGCAAATGCAAAAAAGTACACAACAAACGCAGCCAACACGATGGCCAAAGCACAAGGAGAGAAGCAGTTGTTGCATCAGCTCCGCTTGCTGCATTGCGTATGTCATGTTCAATGAAAACCACAATCTTGATAGCTTCGTGGCATAATGGACAATGGTGGTCTGACCATCGAAAGTTTGCGATTGGGTCACTATCAACTGGTCAGTAGGTGAATGAGTAACTGTGAGTGGATGGTTAAACCATCTTGGTAAGCAAGCACCAAGGTGGTCAATTTAGACTTCCATCCCTCCGGGGTGTGTAAATCAAGTACCAACGTGCTTTTGGCTGACATTTAAGTTGGGATGCATTCATATGGAGGATACATAAATGTGTATCGAGTTGTAAGTATTACTGCAATCTCATACGGCATATGACGCTCAAAGGTGCAATCATGTGTTACCAACTGAATGACAGTGGAGGCCACTCAACTGACTATTAGTCAGCGTCGAAGAAGTGTTGATTAAACCAATGTCTGGAAGGTAAAGTTTATTTAGCATACGCTAATCCTACTCCACTCCAAAACATGCCTTAACATACACATATTTCTAAATTAATATAAATTTCCGATCAACAACACATGCGTTCATCAGCAAGTGTTGGAGTGTTAGGGTTAGAGTTAGAGTTAGTGTTACTGACCACTTGGTGTGGTAACGACCATTGGTACAAGCTGTTGGTCGACGCAATCCTCCCGGCCAGGTACCAGTCTCTGGTGGTGTGCTGGGTGCGGGTTGCCATCCATGTCCACAAGGAACGGCGCCGGCATCAGGTGAGGTGCTAGCTGCATCTGCTCGTCTATGACGTAGTCGTTGGCGTCGCGGATCAACGGTCGGTAGTCCGTGTGAAAAAACATCTCCTCTGGTAGCTGCTAAAACACACATTCACGTTCACCCATTCATTCACTCTATTCATTCATTCATATTGCTTGTCTGCTCAAGGTTGCCAATGAATGAGCAAAAAATTACCAATTGGGCTAGTTTTGGCAGCTCGTTAGTGCCCAAAAAGTTTGCTCTGGCACCGTAATTGTTACTTTTTGAGCTAATTTTTGAATCACTGATGACCACTGGAGTTACACATGGGCTGTTTTTGCCAGCGATATGTGCCATGAGTTTAAAAAATCTGTCAACCCTGGGCCTGCTCACTCAGCAAATCTAAACCAGTTTCTCTTTACTACTCCCACTTCAAGAATTCCTCAAATAACATTTATTGTCACCATTCCAAGGAAATCAACAAAGAAAGCAACAGGATGGACAGGTGGATCAAAAAAGCAATAGACATCAGAAAAGAACAAGACACGTCGATGAATCAAGATGAGTGATTATCGTTCTTACTGTATACCACAGCAAGACTTGGCAGACAAACATTCGTTCCGAAGGCAGCAGTGGTTGCCAAAATTTCAACAACAACTTAAAATATAAAGGTTGTATCAATTTACAATTTTTATTTATTGATATGTTGACATTTCGCCTTACTCCAAACGACTTGTGCTTATCACTTGATGTTGCCACAGCAAAAAATTTATCATAGTCAGTGGTTTAACAAATTCTTACAGTTAATTAGCACCGTAACTGTTTTGGCCAATGGCCTCTTTCATAACGTTCTTCAAACTCTCCTCTCTTCTACTTCTCTTTTCATATCTGCACACTTCTTATTGCCTAATAAGTCAACAACCGTCTACCAGCTACGTCTGCTTTCTTCCCCTTTTGCCCTTTTCCCTCACAACCTTATCGCATAACATCTAACCATGCTATGACACAAGACACATCCACCAGTATTAAGATACCAAGAATTTTTGTTTTTCAGCTATCACCAACAGCTAGTATTTAGTTTTACAATGTTCTGCACAGAAATCTGTGCATAAAAAATTATTCTACCTTGTATCTGTCATTGGAGCCAAAGCCAAAGTAAAGCAGATAGCCGTGAGAGTCTGTAGCCGCAAAGCTCTGTCCATCGGGGGACCATTTACAGTCAAACACAGCTCCGTGACCTTGACCTTCAATCTGCACAGTCATCGACAAACATGCTTTATCTAAGCACACACATTAATTCAACCAAAAGGAAAAGTAATAGAGCTGTCAAATAAATGCATTAACTTAACGCAATAGTGTGTTAATGAATTAACACGCATTAAAAAATTAACGCACACGCAAAAGATTAACTCACATACGTAAATTAGCTAAATTCTGTGAAGCAAGAATTCCAACATTCCATTAAACGGCCGTTATTTGACGATCAAATAATATTCGTGTAATTAAAAATTCTTTTGTTGCTGCAGTCCATCACTACTGTCATGGTCCTGCGACGCAAGCAGGATTTTGTGGGCTTCATTCCTGTCACCTTCTCGATGTAGTCCACCTACAATATCAGCAATTATTAACGCACGAACGCATGCATTAAAAAAGTTAACGTGTTAAAAAAATTGACGCCTCAACAGCTCTGAGACTAATCATTACCAACCATGGTTCCCACTATAATCACCCAATCGAAACTCGGGACCTTTTCGGGACTTTTTTGGTGCACATTTCAAGACCAATTCCATTAGTCAAACACGACAGTGTATGTAACTCTACTAGGAAAACATAGTTCATCAGATGCAACGCATCATTCCATCAAATATTTTCTAAAATAAGCAAGTAAAATACGCCAGTAACGCTAATGTAACTCAAGGAAAATTACACTAGGAAGAAATGCTACAATTATTTGGTTTTCCAGAAAAAAAACTAGCCAAATTCAGGACTTTTTCAGCACCTATGTACTTCACGACTCTTCAGGTAGTAATTAAAACTCCAAATTCAGGAACCCTGCCATCATCATTGTTGTCATCATCATCATCATCAGCAGCAGCAGCATTACAGCTGCTGTGAACACCACTCCCATCAACAGTAACAAATAGTGATTGTTGCTTTCAACTGACTGCAAAAGTTTGTGACAGCTCTAAATCAGTCTAGGACTTAAATGTTACAGCGGCTGACAGCTGTCTCTGTTTGGTATGCTTAATACTGCTGGTTGCTATTTTAAGCAGCGGCTAAAAACAGGCTGGCAACAGATAAAAAAATTTGATAAAACTGAATTATGACTCACAACAATACTTCGACTAAACATGTCACTGTCTGTATTTTGTAGGCAGCTGAAAACATTTTTCCTGACAGAAGCTACAGACAGCCTTTAACAGCTGATTTGGCGCTTTTGCTACATTTTTCCCAAATTGTGCCATATAAATGTCATTAATAATAACAATGTAATTACAATCCGGTTTGAATCTGGCTGCATTCTGAATGAAACTAAAAAGCTGTCAAAAAGTAACGGGCACATACCGCATTGTGGAAAATCTTGATCTGAACTCCTGCAACGATGTCCCAAAGCATGATTTGTCCGTCGTGTCCGGCACTTAGCAAGATCCTTTTATCAACAGGATTGGGCTCCAATACAAACACTTCATAGCTGTGGCCCTGCACAAAACACGGTTTACTTTAGTTACTTACTTATTTACTCATTATATCCTAATCAAGATCTACATAATATAGCAAACTGAGTAACAACTAGAAAGCAGTCAGAGCCCGCACACCTCCGCCAAGGCAATGTTGTTCGCCAGGTGACAGCACCATCTTCGGTTTTGCAGCGGTTTCTTTTATGCTCCAACAAAAGCAATGGTAACAAAAATTTCAAAGTGATCCAGAATCCAGGATTCCTTTCGGATCACCCCCAAAATTGAAACACTGGTAGCTTGTGCCATTCCAGACATACTCTCAAAATTTCAGAAAAATCCGTCCATAACTTTTTGAGTTATCTTGCTAACACACAGACAGACAAACAAAGTCTGGCAAAAACATAACCTCCCTGGCGGAGGTAATTACAAATTAATATTAGACAATGAAAAAAACATAACAAATTCAGACTGCTGCTAAATGTTACAAACCAAACTTTGTAAAAATTAATCCACTTAGCAAAAAGACTCAATAATACACGTCTCTGATTTACTATTACAAGAAATTTGAGCTAATGCTCACGAGACGTGCAAAAGCTTATAGCAGTTCCGGTTAGTAGTTTAGCCGAAAATTGGGGTGTTCACGGTAAGTTAATATACAAATACCAAATTCTCTATCTGGATTGCATAACGATAGTAGCGTGGCGCCACCTTGTGAATGATATAGACTTGTGCTTGTGTCGCAGCCCGTAATCGCCAAAAAATCCATAAAACTCCTTATTTTGGCGTTCAAGGTCATCCAAGGTCACTGAATTCAGCGCCAATCGAGAGCCAGTATATGACTTCCTATTGGTGATTAATAGTAACCTAGGCCTTATCTCACAGCAGCATTAGCATGTTATCTGTCTCTGTCTGTGTGGCTGAAAGGAGCGACCAACTGAACCACCGGTGTGGCTATTGCCCCATGCTTAAACTATAGCTGTTTAGCAACATGGCAAGCCTCCAAGCAGTTCCAACACTTATGCGAGAAGTTATGCCAAATAGGTCTACTAAGCCTATAGCTGCGATGACGTGTCTAAGTGCTTTGCCCTACCTACCGACATCTATCATCTGCCTTCACCGTTATTATATCCAGTCTGCAATCAGCTGTTTATTGACTGTGACTGTCATGTTTGTGTCTAAATGCAACGAGGTGCTATACGAGCTAAACCAGCAGTGGCGGCAACAGCCAGCAGATTGTCGCTGTTTGTGCGATAATGTGGAGATGCATATTAGTCTATGGGTTGTGAATAAAAACTTTATTTTATTTTATTTATTTATTTATTTATTCATTATTTTATTTCTTTTGTCCTCAGTGACAGCTCTTTTTAAGCTATTAGCGTGTCTTGATTCCTACCCTTATCACTAACTCTACCCACCCTAACCCTAACCCGAATGCTATTTGGACTCGTAAACTGGCCCCAGTGGAGGATAGAGTGGAGTGCAGACCTGGAGCATGTGAAGCAGCTGGCCGGAGTGAGAGTTCCAGACTTTGAGTGAGAAGTCATTGACAGCGGTGACTACGAACTCATCACTGGTGCTCCAACTCACCATTGTCACTCGGTACTTATACACGTACGTCTCCTCGTCGACGTCCGCTGTGACCACACTGACAACAGTCCACCAGTGATGTTATCACTTTGCGTACAAGGCCAATGACAAGGCCAGGACGTTCAAAGCCAAGGACTTACAAAAAAAACAAAGAATTTGGGACCAAAGCCAAGGCCAAAAATCTCAAAGCCAAGACCAAAAACATCCAAAAGCCATTTGCACAACGAAACATTACTATGAAAAAATATTCAATGTTCGATGAATGTTTTAAGTATGTTCAAATGATATCACACAATCAGCATGCCAACCATCTCTGACTTAACTGTAACAACCAAAACTGGATTATGTTGCATGCGTTTTTTTCGGTGGGTTTGAACAATAAAACCCACTGGGTTTGGGGGCATTTGCGATTTTGGGGGCATTTGCGATGATGTCTCAACCCTGCTCACCTACAGTGCAGCATTTTCTCCTTCAAAGTGTCATGTGTTGTTTCATTTAAAATATAACCTAAATCTGCTCTGTACTCTTGAGCCTTCCTTCCATCACATGTGACTTTCCCATACTTGCAATTCTTCTCTATTACACAGAATGACATAACATGAGTGTTAATACTGATAGCATGGCATGACAGAGTACCTCGGCAGTCGCTGTGAGACGTTCAAGATGACGGCCTTCCATTCCTGGCGTTCAAAGCGCCAGATCCGTGCAAACCCGTCCTTACTTCCAGACACAAACCGACAATCGTTGTTTGCATACTGAATGCTGTCAATGCGATCCTAACACAGCACATTACCACAACATGCATATTTATTATAATGTCATAGAAAATAAATTAATCAAACTATGGCAAATACGTGAGTCCAAATTTGACACACAATAGTTCTCTGATGTTATCTAATTCTTAGGATGTTCAAACACTGGCAAAAAAGCTCCAATTATTATGTCACATAACGACTCTTAACAAGCTGTTAGCGCTGATCATCAAGCTACTAAAAAGTAAAGTTCAGTGACAATCTTCGACTAAGATGGCAACATCAGACCTAGAGAAAAGTAATAATAGCCCACCACTGGGTGACGTTCAAGACTATGTCACCCTCAGCAGTCATCATTTCAGCTTTTGCAAGTTTTTGGCTCGATAACATCGACATTCAATTTCTTCACTTTTCGTTATCACCGTGAACTCAAAAACGACGCTGCCATAGACCAGCAATGCAGCATGGACAGACCCACCAACGATAATCACTGACAACAACTTACGGTGTGAGCTTCCAGTTCACCGATCTTCTCCGGCACATTACCAATGAAGCAGTAGACACGCACGACGGCATCTGAACTTCCTGTCGCCAGAAACACACCACCTGCAGTAGTCACAAACATGCACATGTATGACACCAGTGACAAATCAATGCATCATGCCTTGTTATATGCTGAACTGCAAACACTTGTGCCATTCTACCAGATAGGATGTTGTCAATAGTAACCATGTTGCTATCTGCAGCAGTTTGGTCATAATTTGCAAGACAAATATTTGGCTTCAGTGTCCAAAGTTTACGTTACATGCAAAGTTACGTAGATTAGTAAAAAAACTGTGTTCACATTTGCTAGCCCTTGGGCTATGGTCAGCTTTCCCTAGCAACAGCTGGGCTCTTGTTGACACTCAAACTTTTGAAACATAAAAGAGGGCAATTACGAGCCTACGATTCGAACTTCTGTTTTGACATATGGTGTGCTACAAATGCAGACTACTCATTTAGTTACTTACTTTTAATTATACAACAGATTTAGACGTCATTTTACAGTGGGCAAATGACATTGTTTGGTGGGGGTCCCTGACACCCAGGGGAAAAAAAGATTCGGGAGTCAAACACCCAGCAATTACACATTACTACTGTCACCTGTCGAACAGAAATTAGGAATGACTACGCCTTTTTCACAAATTACTTTGGGACTCCTATTATTGATCAAGCTGCAAGCAGAGGCCGCCAGCATATGCTATTGGTTTTTTATGCCAGTTACAACAGCATTCACACATCGAACACATCGTATACAGTAATGTATGTCCACTAACCTGGGCTGAAAGACAGACACAACATCTGGGTACCAGCCCGAGATCGCTCGATGAACTTGATGGGCTTTTCACTGCAACAACCACAGACAATAACATCTCAAATCATAATATGCCACAATTCCTTGTGCTGCGAGCAGTAAGTTAGTCCATATTCAACATATGAGCGAGCATAGGGTCCAGAGCTGATCATGGTCTCTAGGCAGTCAACCCACAAGTAACACGGTCACAAAACTCGATGAAAGGCTGCCATTACTGTCTACCAGGCTGCAGTATACCTTTCTAGCCACAAAGCATCACCATCCCTTGGCTGGTACCAAATTATACGGCTTGGTGAAAGAAACACAAGTGTGTGAACAACTTGCCAGAGTTGTTACCTGGCAGCAAACCAGAGCATATGTCGTGAGTGAGTGAGAAAGCAAACCTGTTAGACAGAAACCAAGCAAGTGAGTACGAATGGAGTCATAACATAACTCAATAAAGCATAAATTTCATCTGTTAGACTGATTTGAAGAAAATAAAACACTGATTATATGTGTCAGACTGACTTGAAGTTGTTAGTTGTAGCATTGAACTCCCAAAAGCACAAACAGCCATCGCCTCCGGTAGATGCTAAATACTGAGCACTGCGTCCTCCTCGCACATGTGGACAAAACTACCACACAATGTATGCATCAGTAACATCATCTCCATCATCATCACACGGCAACTACCAATAAAACACACAAAACTGATCTAGTTTGAAAATTATTACTAAATAAGCCAGTAAATTTATATAGAGCACAACACTGGTGATAGGGTCACTGAATAAAATTATTAACATTTGTGTCATTTAAATTTGTACGTTTGGTTACGGGATACATCTGATGCTGATGCAATGGATGTGATGCAACGGCCGCATCTATGCTCTGAGATGTGTTTTCCATGAAGAGCCACCAGTGTACCTTTCAACCATTTAACAAAACTTGCAGTTCATCCACTGTCTCAGCTGCATTCGCTGCATAATTATATTGCATTCACTGCGTTTACTGTTTGCGTAGAATGTGTCACTTTTCTTGCATTCATTGTGTATGCTGCATGCACTGTATTGCATGGAGGCCACTAGATAATAATAATCATCATCATTATCATACTCACTCGTACGGAGGTGATCATGTTAGAATGCCCATGCAGTACGGCCACGGGCACTGCTGTCTGTAGACACCAGATACGTATCAGCTTATCACAGCTTCCGACAGCCAGCAGAGTGTTGCTGGCATTGACTGCAATGTCGGTGATCTCAGCCGCATGACCACGCATTGTACACAGCAGCCGGCCCGACACGGCACTCCATAGTTTCACCAGATGATCGTCCGCACCCTAACATATTACATACGTACTATCACTCTTAACACCATGTCATATGACAAATAAAATTGTCGGCCCCATGTTTGTCAGAGACGTGCACTGTAATTTTTTAAGCTGAGGCCGAAAACAGGCCGAGATGAAACCAAGGATGCACAACTCTGAGACTGAGATAAAACCAAAACAATGGACATCATCATCATCATCATCATCATCATCATCATATTCGTTTAACCAACAATAGTTGTCAGACTGCAACTAGAGTTACAACAAAATCAATCAATAATAGTTACTGCAGATAGAAGGAAAGTTAAAACTGTTGTAAAAACAAATGCATCCAACAAAATTTAAAAAAAAAAAAAACTGCACAATTTTCACGTAACTCTAAGGCAGTATAGATAATATCAATATGTATCCTTATGCAAATTTTGAGGTATAAAATTACAGTCATCTTAGATTATTTTTTGTGACAGTTCTAGATTATGATGTCTAAGCCTAAGATCGTAATCATGTGTTGTCTCTGTGAGCAGCAGATGGTGGAGTGTGTGGTCCGGGTTATTCAGTTTATTGCTGAACAGTTTATCATCAGCATCTTCAGTGAGCTGCTGGAGTGTTGGATCATCAGTTCGGTATAACTCCACACGAACAGCATGTTGGATGAAAGAGTTCAGGTGCTGCCGATCGGCGACTGTGGAAAAGCCCCACCACGCACTGGACACGTAGGTCAGTTAACTGATGATTATTGCAAAGTAGCCAGTCTGCAGCACGGAGTTACATGCTGTGGCTGCGCAGGACACGTATCGCATGTAGTGACTGCATACACGAACTAATGACGCTGCCGATGTGCTCGCTGACCGACAGTTTGCTGCTGATCACGAGCCGAGCATCTTGAAAGACGTGACATGTGCTATTCCGACCATCACCAGTGGTGCATTCACTTCACGCTTGCACTTGCCGTGTGTGAATATGTGGGTGAGACAAGACCAAGATGCAACCAAGACATTAAGATTGTGGGCGTGATTGTCTCTTTCACTTTCTTTTCCACCATTAAGAAAATGACGATGAATCGCACTAAAACAACATATTTCAGTTTAGTTTAGTTCTATCGCTGTATGCCTGCCTGCAGACTCACAGTAATAATGTAGTTGCCAGAGCTATCAAACAAAAAGCAGCAGACAGCTGAATGACGTACTACTATTACAAACACCCCACTACTACTACTACTACTACTACGCAGGACATTTGAGCGCCACCTTTGGATGCCAATGTTTCAGTGCTTTCCGTTTCGGCACCAGGACATTTGGGCACTTGGGACAATAGGGCGCCGCCGTTTGGGCGCTAATACATGACACTGCTGTTAACAGGCTTCAAAAATTATGTACGACATTGACCAGCGTATAACATAATTCACGCGCAAATTATGTGAAATTCACCCAAGCATTTACTCAGAAAACAATGGTCTACTTCGTCACTTGACGACGACAACGCACAATGATGACATGCGATGACGATGATGTGCAACAACGAAGAAACACTACTGCTAGTATCACTACTTACAGTAATGATGTAGTTGCCAGATCGGTCAAACAACACACAGTAGACAGCAGACAGGTGTCCCAGGCAGCGTAGCAGCTGAGACATCTTGGAGTACATGAGTCGAGGCAGCAGATGATCACGACGTGCACAGCCCGATAACTGAGTCGCCAACCCAACGCCCACTGAGTATACACACCACACACAGCACCAAACATGCAGTTCAGTCTAGAGACCAAAGTGGTCTCGAGGCAAAAATTGTAACTTGTGTCATAACCATTTGGCCTTGGCCTGGCCTCAGTCATAGTGTCTTGCAATGTTAACACCATACAAGAAATTTGAGCTAATCCTCACGAAACGTGCAAAAGCCTATAGCAGTTCCGTTTCAGTAGTTTAGCTGAGAATTGGGGTGTTCACGCTAAGTTAATATACAAATACCAAATTCTCTATCTGGATCGCATAACGATAGTTCCGTGGCGCCACCTTGCGAATGATATAGACT
>Ga0056128_1008798_pt1 | contig 12713 bp, 5 predicted proteins | sample WorMetLIZISLAND2_FD_71113 | JGI IMG/M metagenome (GOLD analysis project Ga0056128, IMG submission 71113) | Marine gutless worms symbiont microbial communities from Max Planck institute for Marine Microbiology, Germany - Olavius geniculatus... ...
CCCCCGTCCCTGGTGGGGGGTGCGCTACTAACAATTGGTCATTCTCTAGCGCGTGTAAAAATTTGGGGGCGCAGCACCCCCTAGGGGCCGAAATATGTTCTTCCGAAAAATGCGTTTTCGGTGGGTACAAACTCACATCTAGATCTCCAAGGTTACTGGACGGATCTTCACCGGACTTGTTTCGCCTAACGCGGGAGGAATTGCTGTTGAACGAGTAACTCACCGATTTTGAATATTTTCATCCGTTCCGGAGATATTCGCCGCCAAACTTCGAAGTCGACCAAAATCGGGCCAAATTTTGCATGTTTTTGGCCCCTAAAAATTTTTTTGGGAGGCTCCCCCAAAATTTTGGACCGGGATTATAAAAATGAACATACTTAGGAGCATTGTGCAAAATTTCGCGGCGATCGGCCCACGGAGCTCGGAGATTACGCGAGGGGAAAAAAAGAAAAAAACCACAGAAAAACAGAAGTCCTTCCGAAAACTATCGTTTTCGGGCGGACTAATAAAATCTACGTAAAACAATCTAAAAATTCTAAACTGCAGAAAACTTAGGCCTATAAAACGTTTAACTTACCTGAGCTATCACAGTTGGTAAATTTGACGCCGGTAACGTAGAGTGGCACTCCCAGGTCGACTCCCCACCACGGGTTTGTCTCTTGGTTGGTGACCGCACATGGTCCATACCACATTCTCGTGTCGTGGTTGCCGTCGTTAGCGTACATGGGATAATAAATGCCATGTCCGTCGACGTAGGTGCTGATCTGAAAAGACGTGCAGTTCAGAGCGACGTTGACATCAAGGCGACCATCCACCGACGCTACACGTCACATCACCAGCCTCTGCTGCGTTCACTAAACTCCTATGATCATCAGGTTAACTTTTATTAGCCTATTAGAAAAAAAGATACGAAACATGAATGTGTAGAACTTTATTTAAAAGCGTTTAAGCAGTTTATAATCAGGTTTAGAAAACATCGCTAAATAGTTATACCTTTACTACTTTTGTTGAAGTTATTAATCAGAATGCGGTCTAGCTAGAGCGACCAACCTGACAGAGAAGGTAGTAGCAGACAGAGCAACACAACGTCCACCTCCATTCTCACTCGACGCCACAAAGCTATCTCAACTGACAATCAGTCGTAACAGTTTATGATAGGAAGGGGCGTGATGTTTGGCGTGTGTCGTTGCTAAGCAATCAGCTGCTGCATACGGCTGCTGAGGAAAGATAATAAAAATTATTGACGTGAGGTCGTTCACGTACGGTGACATCGAATTCGGTGTTTCTGGGCGAGATATGTTCGATTCCCTCACTCCCCAGTCACTAGCTTCACGTGCGAATATTGTTATCATCGTGAATGTCTATGAGATATTCATGAAGACGCCGACGTTAAGGATTAAGTCGTCATTTAGCTGTTCGCGTCAGTAGCCCAGTCCAGGGCAAGTGATAGCCCGGAAAGGCTCGTGCTAGAATTGATCTGAAATTAAGGCCTAACCTAATTGTAGGTGTTGAGTTGACACCGGTCGACGGAAATGCAAATTACACAGACGTTTTGCGAATAAGCACATATTATAAAATTATAAAAAAAATTGCAACGGCCTAGAATTGTAATTTTCCTTGTTACAGACTCATCGAGAGGGAAAAAGAGGAAGTTTTTTCCGGGTCCTGCAATGTCTGAGGCCCGCCGTCGCTTAAAATATAAAGTAAGCTCAATGCGCCATTTTAAAAAGCAAAATACTAAAACTTATTCCCTAAATGGGCCCTGCGGAAATGTTTTCTCCGGGCCCCAATGTGGCTCTCGACGTCTCTGCCTTGTTATACGCACATACTTGAAGTCTGCTGCAAGACTATCAAAAAAGTTATGAATAGACTGTCATATGATGATTGGATGATTAAATGTTAGTGGCGCCGAGGCCGAAAAAATAAAAAAACTAGGTGATTTCCGAGTGCTTTAGTTATTTAGTTTTCTAAGGAGTAGAGCACTTCAAAGTTAAAAGCAATATTGTGTCGGCTTTTGTTTGACAACTTGCTGATGCTTTTATTTCGCTTTCGCACTTAGTGTTCATAATGTCATGATATTATAAACAACACTGTTTTGATATTGATACAATAAAAATAATCTTTCTAACTGTTTGTATGCCTTACTCTGTTTTCTTGTTTTTTTTTTAAGTTTAAATCGTCAAAGACTAGGAAATAGACGCAGACGCATAATATTTTTGCATGTGTTTCCACTTTTCTCTTAGTAAGCCTACTTAGCTGGTATTAATAATTGTCCTCTTAGCTCCCTTATTGCCGCCAATCTGTTCTGAACGATAAACTCTGCTGTATTTGGAGAAACGCTTACGATATCATAACCAACGTCACTGGAATCGATGCAATTATAAACCGCGGAACAAAAGTGACACGTCGTGTTCGTTGTAGGCCTAAATCGATGCTCACGCTGACAGACATGACAATAATTAGCCTACTTGTCAGACATTGTATGAAGAAATTATTGACGACTGGTGGACGACTAGTAGACATACTTGATGTCGTATTAACGATCGCTTCTAGTGATGATTCGATATATCGAAAATATCGATATATCGTTTTCGATATCGATATATCGTATCGTATCTTATCGTCGAAAAAATATCAAATTTTTCGATATATCGCGATATCTTTTATATATCGCGATATTTTAGGCCAAAAGTTTATATTTTTATTACTGCATTACCAAAATAACGAGAATAAACGGAGAAAAGGACAAACTAATCGAAACAAACTAATTACAGCGTCGTAATTTTACGACACGACAGTCTATAGTTAGTTTTTAAGTTCACTGACACATTTTTACGCGAGAAAGCAGCTACTGCTTTCAGCGCGTCTTAGCCATCGCAATTCTGTCTGTCTGTCCATCTGTCCGTCTGTCACACGGGTGGATCAGTCAAAAACGGTGCAAGCTAGGATCACCAAATCTTTACCCTCAGCTGCCTGAAGACTCTAGTTTCAGAAACCATAAAGCTTTTCCATAAATTCGAAGGGAATCACCCCGAACGAGGGCGCTAAATAAGAGGGGTGGGCAAAATTTGCGATTTTTGGCCAATAACTCGCTGTTTCTCAGTAACGGTGCGAGATAGGGCCTAGGTTACAATTAATCACTAATAGGAAGTCGTATACTGGATTTTAATTGGCGCCAAATTAAATGACCTTGAATGACCTTGAACGCCAAAATAGGGGGTTTTATTAATTTTTTGGCGATTTTAGGCTGCGACACAAGTCTATATCATTCACAATGTGGCGCCCGAAACTGTCGTTATGCGATTCAGATAAAGAATTTGGTATTTGTATATTAACTTAGCGTGAACACCCCAATTTTTGCCTAAACTACTGAACCGGAACTGCTATAGGCTTTCGCGCGTCTCGTGAGCATTAGCTCAAATTTCTTGTAGCATCTACGTAAAGCAAACTGCCTTACTGAACGTTCACGTCTTGTTCTTGTGCTTGTATAAGATTTTCATACTTATTATTTTTAAAATATCGATATCGATATCGCGATATTTTTAAAATATCGTATCAATGTCGTATCGATATTAAAATTTTGATATCGAATCATCACTAATCGCTTCGTCATTTAGAAATGTTTGTCAGACACCTAATTCTGCTATCGTACTTGCTTTCAGCTATCTGGAATAATTACATGTACCGGATGGCGCGTAAAACGGCAAAGTAGGCCTGTGCATGCCAACAATCGATCCGCGTTTTTTATTTTATTTATTTAATATCAAAATCGTACACGTAGTACATTAGAACACAAAAGAAAAAGCTAATAAAATAAAAAAAATACACAGTGATAGCAAACACAAAATACAAAGTGTGCTATACGAGCACTAATCCGTACATAACGACACAATTGCCTGGCAAATGTCTAATGACACAAAATTATCAAGGTCGTTCAAGGTCGTTGATCTTGATGTCAATCGAAAAGACGTATAAAACTTTTTATTAGTAATTAGTAATAACCTAAGCCATGTCTAGCACCGTTTCTGAGATACGGCGACTTATTGGCTCAAAATGGCCAATTTTTGTACCCCCTCTCATTTAGCGCTCTCGATCCGGCTGACCCCTTTCAAATTTTGGAAAAAGCTTTACGGATCCTAACACCAGAGTCTCTGTGGCAGTCCATGGTGAAGAGTTCGTGATCCTAGCTTGCGTTGTGTTGACACAATACCGGAGTGTGACAGACGGACAGTCGGACGGACGGACGCCTCGACGATGGCTAAGACACGCGAAGCATTACATGCTGTCGCGCGTAAAAAGCAGGCAAATTTGCAACTTTCACAGAATGTCCAAAAGCTAAAATGTTTTAGCTTTAGAGGGCAAGCCCTCTTACTTCCTGACCAGTGGCTCTGCCCCTAGATTCCGCTATACGTCTTTTTGATGCACACCCACACAAAAATTATTGCCCCCCTGTGCCCTCGCCCTTGCCCTCTCGTTGCCCAACCCAGCTTCAGATTCCTAGCGCCGCCCATGCCGGTCCCACGTGTTCTCAAACAGCAAACGGCCAAGTAAGCTACATTGCTGTGTTATTATACGAATTTTGTTTGCGGTGCCGTAATGTCACAAAGTAAGGATGCTTAACAAAAGTAAGCGAAATGGCGATATATGGTAAAATAAATCGAATACTTGCGAAAAAAAACTAAATATACATAAAATTGCGGGATAAAGTTTAGTACTGAAGCATTGTTTAAAATCTCAAGTGACGCTGCAAATGCGACAGTTGATGACAGACTGTTGCACGCGCGGGCTGCCGTGACGCTGAAAGCTCTGTCTGTCTGTCGCTGACAGTGTAGAGACGCGTCGGTGGAACGACGACGGCGTCGGTGGATATATAGAGCGTATGTCGCTCTGAGTCTAGAGCTGAGACGCGGTGCAGTTCCCGTTCGCATAAAATACGTAATCGAATACAAACCACTTGCAAGAAAAAAAAACAAAATTTAAAAAAAATTATATAACATCAGTTGAATATTGCAATATATGATTTGTGTAATCGCAGCAAGACTGAATACGATTTGTGCATTACTATATTCAAAGATGTACTGTAGCTACAAATGTTTGTTAGTCACTCCTGGCAGCAAGGCATGACAATGCTTTGCAATGATGTCCTTGCCAACATCGTAATACGAATTACATTCTGTGTCGTTCAGACGACATTGCAGAAGATCGGACTCCACCAGGTCCAGGCGTTGTCAGAGACAATATCGGCCGAGTTAGCGATGAGTGGAGTGTCGTGTGTGTTGAGCTGGCACGTCTTGTCAGAAGGACGGTAGTTGTACGAGTCACAGATTGGTGACAGCGTGCAGTTGATCATGCATTGCAGACGAACACCTACTTGAAAACTGCTCGCCACTTTGTTCAACAACTGTCCTAGATGATTTGCCCACTCCCAACCTAAATGAACATCAGTTAATGCAATTTCGTTATTTTCTTACGTCAAAATTAATCGCAAGCTAGCATCAGCAACGTTTTTAAAAATATAAAAAGTAAGGCCAGCTGTCGTTAAGGAAGACGCGCTACAGCATATACAGTTTTTGTTGCAATACTAACCTTCAAGGTCATCAAAGGTCGATGATTCCCATCTTAGTACAAAAGGCTTATGCCACTTCCGAATAGTGATTAATACACTGTGTTCACAAAAAACACCCACTCGCGTTTTCTTTAATATCTCCGTAGAAAATGTATAGATTTCCACAACATTTCCAGAGAATGTTTAGCAGGAAACATGCACTCCATCGGCGGAAAAGTTAGATATTTTTTGCTGCTGGTGACGACATGCTGACGTCATATTTTCGTGTTTGTAAATTGTGAGTTTTACCATTGAAGACAGGCATTTGATGAAATGTTAATACACATCAATCGGTCATTGTGTAAACTGAAGGCAACAAGTAATTTAAGAAAAGCTCACGTGACGCGCTATAGCAGCGGTCCTGCTACCTTGGTAATCAGCGTATAGGAATAAAAGGATAATGCGCTTTGAAAGAGTACTCAAATGTGAAGTTTCCGTACGCAGTGTTGGGTAAGATTTGAAATCAAACGATTTGAAATCGTGATTTGAAATCGATTTTTTGATTTTCAGTTTTGATTCAAAATCATTTTCAATCACCTGATTTTGATTTCAAATCAGTTATTTGGCGATTTTAATGATTTCAAATCGTCGTGAAAAACTAAAATCAATTAGCGACCACGTCTCTGTTTTTAGTCGCCTTGAACATCGTTATGCGGTGCAAGTCACTCCTCCGACGCATCTGGTCACGCCCACGCGGTTATTGCCCATCGAGACTAGTTACATAATCACGACGGCGCGCAGTGCTATAAGTTGACAAAACCAATGCACTAGCGAGCGACCCTTTGATGGGGCCGCCCGTCGTTAGCACGTGTGATCAGAGCTTCATGCCACAACGGCCATGTCAGTCTTGACCGTGACCGACTTGACCGACTCACCGACGTCCAGCAAGCTACCGCCGTGCCACAGTGTTTTGGTTTGAAAAAAAAAATGATTTTAATGATTTCAATTTATTCGGAAAATAATTTGATTTGAAATCATTTGCAAAATGACGATTTTGATTTTGATTTCAAATCAATTTTCAAAGCATGATTTTAATTTTAATTTGAAACCATTTTAAAAATGATTTACCCAACACCGTCCGTACGGAAGACTCCCTGAATTTAAGAGGTTGAAACTTAGATTTTTAAAAAATGTACGTTTTATGCTAAAAGTTTCATACGCAGGCTGTCCAGGTCTATCTCCAGCCATTTCGACGCCATTCACTCTTAAAATGTGTGTCGCAGCCCGAAAATTAGCTCGTTACTAGTGCTTGTTTATGCCGAATGTCTGTGCTATGTGTAACTGTTTTTATACTAGACGAGCCAATAGCAGTAAAACACTTTTTAGATGGGTACCCCTTTTTGATGCTCGCGTGTGCAGGCTTCCTCGAACTTAGGTGGTCGGCAATTAGACTGCTGAAATCTGCTATATGCAGGTCTTGGTCTAAAGTCAGACATTTTGTGCGCTGCAGCCAAAAATTGCTAAAAATTTACTAAAAGCCCTTTTTGAAGAGTTCAAGATTGTTCAAGGTCATCGATGTTGATAAATCTAAAAAGCCCGTCACCAGTGCTTGTTATGATAAGCAGCACGTCTGTACCTATCTGCAACCGTTTTCACACTAAACAAGCCAACAGCGGCAAAATAACGTCTTTTAGGGAAAGGGGTACCCCTCTTTGATGCCCTCGTTCAAGGGGAATTCCCGCACCCAGGGGCACGAAATTTTGTCATGAAAAGCTAGAGTCCTTGTAGCAGACTACGGGGAAGATTTCGTGATCAAGCCTGCACGGTTTTGATACAATGCAGCAGTATTACAGACGAACAGACGGATAGACGCCCAGACCATGGTTAAGACGCGCAAAGCATTTTGCTATCGCGCGTAAAATATGCTAATTCGTCACGCAGTTTTCCATTGTAAACTGTTTCGTGGTTTATTTTCTTGGCTGAGTGCGAGATCTTCAACTTTGTTGATGTTAGCAGACATAGGCCCTACGTGCGCAGTGCGCACTGCTTCACTGTGTGGATGACGACTTGCTTACTATCAGTCGAACGGCTTGTTAGGCCTACTGCCAGTCATGTTATTTTTATTCAGAAATTTTATTCCATCGATATTCAATTGTCCGTTTATTGTTTAGAAGCATCTTGCACAAACTTGTGGCTCCATAACCCTTGATGACTCGCAAATATTTTATCAAATGTCTGTCTTCATCAGTAAAACCCATAATTTACAAATGCAGAAATATGACGTCACCAATAGCAACGAATATCTAACTTCACCACCATGGAGTACTTGTTTTCTCCTAAACTTTTTCTGAAAATTTAGTGGAAAGCTAAATATTTTTTGTGGAGATATGCAAGGAAACTTGAGTGGGTGTTTTTTTCTGAACACAGTGTAGTAACTACGGCCCTATCTCTCACCGTTTCCGAGATATGGCCAGTTTTCCATCGAAAACGCACATTTTTCCTACTCCCGTCTGTTCCACTCCAATTTTGAAAAATTGCAATTGATGGCTGAAATTTTGCACCGCCTAGATTGAACACACAGGGCTGATTACTCGTGTAATTTTTTTGCAGAAGCTCTAACAGTTAGCCACAATACATCCGTTACAAACGACGGACGACAGAGAAACAGACAGACGATAACGATGCCAAAGACGCCATACAGCATAGCTGTAGCGCGTCAGAAAATGGGGCCCATGTGTACATTTTCTATGCATATTTATGAGTAGTCCAGGCTACTCCTTTGCCCGTGGCCTAAGACCAGTTTATAAATATGTTTATAAATATGTTCCTACAGGCTCTTAATAACGCAATGTCAGTATTACAGTTATATTTTTACGGACGTTGTTAGTTTGAGACGATCTCTCAGTCGACTGACAAGTAATTACGAGATGCCGTAAAGAAACTTACGGCGAATGTAGACCTCCAGCTCACAAAAGTTTCCATAGTTATCATGGCTGTTCGGAAAATGCACGATGACGTATCTGTAGGCCGGCATGTCAGAGGTACACTGCAGGGTGACTGTAGCTCCATTTGGTACGGCGCCCGGGTACTGACCACAGACAGCGTAGTTCCACAGCGTGGGTGGCGTGACGTCGGGCGAAACATCGGTCAAACCGATGACGAAATTGTCAGATCTATATCCTTCACAAAAGTCATAATTCTTTGGATATAGTGACAAAATAATAGTGTGCATGGGAGCCTGAAAGATGAGAAAATGGGGCAACTGTCTCTGAAAAATTAGTCTGTCCCTTTGTCATGCTTCGTGAAATAAACTACGACATCCACATACTGTGGTTTGACACTCTCACAAAAACCCCGCGAATAGCCGCATACACCTCTGTCGCTAAAAATAAAATTTCTGAGCTATATTTATGCCGCTGATAGTTGGGTCCATTTTGTTCGGGTTTTCATGCACGATGAGCTCCGAGGGGCTATAATTTGTTTAGCAGATTGCGTAATGGCCGTTCAATGTCATACAAGGTCTCTCTTATTTACCACGCTCTATCTGGGTGACCGCGTTCGAATTTTTGGATAAACTTAACAGATCCCAAGAGCAAAGTTCTTGACTGAGCTGACAGTAAATATTTAGTATTTTATCTTGCGTCGTTTAGACAGACAGTCAGCTTATAACTGACCGACGTACGGGCGGGAGAGAGACGATGAACCGGGCTGTGGCTAATACAAAACATTCGCATAGCAAACTATGCTGACGTGCTATAAAAAAATTAGGCACAAGATATTTATCCAACCGCCGTATCAATAGCATAGCGGCCATTGATCGGATAAATATTCGGTTTTATTCAGGCTGGTTATTTATCCGGCGATCGCTGGTACGTAGAAACACCCAAGGGTGCTGGTAAGTACCGGTTAAGGCCATGTCTCTGCTGCGGTACGACGAGCACACGACGGCAGCCGGCGTTGTCTAATAAAGTGTTGAAAATACTCTCACTAACATTGAAATAAAACAATTTGAAGCGCTTGCCACACTTAAAGCGATTGACATACTTACCCCAAGTCTCTTCATTGGTGAATTTGATTCCTGTGACGTGCAGTGCCACTCCCAAGTCGACTGCCCACCACGGGTTTGCCTGCTGCTGCGTGACCATGCATGGTCCAGTTAGATGGTGGGTGCCGTGATTGCCGTCGTTAGCGTACATGGCGTAATAAATGCCATTCCCGTCGATGTACGTACTCACTTGGCTCGAAGGGCGATTAAGAGCGACGTTGACATCGAGGCGACCATCCGTCGACACTACACACACAGTGCACGACGAAAGCCGGTATCGCGCTTACTAACTCTTCGAGGTCATCAAATCAACCGCTGTACGTGCACTACATAGTGAATAGTGCAGTTGCACAAGCAAGTGGCATGCAAACTGGATTATAAGATCAGACGACACTAAGTATAGGCTAACTCACGAAAAAAATAAACAGTATAACAGGACTTTGAACAACTGGCCACAGCGTAGCCGACATGCAGCAAAACGACAATGTTAAATCAGCGGCGTCAGCTGTTTCTCTCAAATGCCAAGAAAATGAAATCAACGCTGTCAGCTGGTAGTATAAAATGATAACGCATTTTGCAACTGTACAACTTTGAAAAATGTCCTCTGATTTGAGATGTGCAGCTGAACTCGATAAACTCAGATATGCGAACATTTACAAACCTTAAAATAGTGCGATAACGCATACGTAGGTGAAATTACAACTTTCTATCACTTATCTTTAGCATGAATAGGTCATAAATTGCAGCAGAACATACATTTCGTAGATCGTTACACCGGATGAATTATTTTTGAAATATTATCACTGCGCAAAGCTTGACGATCTTGTTTTATACTCATGTTGATTTATCTAAACAGAGTTTTGGACTACGGCAAGCTGTACAAGTATACAGTAGAGTAGACGATCGTCAGTATCTGGTCACGCTTGACTGCATTGGTGAAGTTATCGACCACTGCAGACAACAGACATAGTGTCAGAGACATAGAGTAGGCCTATGAGTGCGCCGTAATACAATATTTTGTCCTATAACACAATGCACATAACCGTCGTTGTCATTCGTTCTATTCTCCGTTCGTTTCATTCGGCTGTCAGTCAGATTTCAGCCAGTTTCGGGGATAAACACACGAACGTCATCTTATGTAATAGGCTAAGTAGATGTTGATGTGTGGCAACAAGCTGTGGGCACTGACTGCGGTTTCGATTTTACTGCTGTGCGAGATTTTTTGAGAAGCGGTCGACGACGACTGACAAGTTGACAACATGTTGACGAATGGTTGACACTGCGGTCGATATTAACGATTCTCTAAGTAAGTAGGCCCAAGTATAGTGGGCAACTAAGTGGCTTAGTATGGCACATCTGTGTGAAAAGTTGCAGTGTAATGTTCTCTCTAGCCTATACAATAGTATTCGAAAAAAACATAGGCTGTCTTCGGTATCTGCTGTAAAGTATTGATGTCGCCCACTGGATCACGAAGTTCCAAGTCGTCCTACTAACTACCAGGAAAGCCCGACTACTGCCGAGTGTGTGACGACTTGATGACGACTGACAGAACGATGACGAACACAGTATAGATTGACAACATCATATAACGCAGCAAAGTTGTAAAGTTTGGGAAAATTATTTAAAAGTTCTAAAAAGTTAGAAGAACAACTTCGAGAAATAGAAAAAATATCCGGAAAAGTTTTTTAAAGTTTCAGATTTACATACAGTCCAAATTGTTATCACCAAACTACTTTAACAATGTTCTTAAATATGCACAAAAGTCCACAAATATTAGTTGCATAGTTATTCAAACTCGGAATTGTCATCTAGGCCTACGGAACTGCTCATTAAGCTTGTCATGGCCAATTACATGCAATATTATTCGCCAGATGGTAGCACTAGTCTTGACGGATGTTTGTACTATCTGAGCCCTTCTAGTTAACACTATAGTGTTTTCACTACATGCTGATCTCAGATAACTGCAGACTTTACATAAGCCAAGTTGTTATCCTGTAAAAATGACCAATATGTAAAAGTATCGTACGAATTGCCACATTATTTATGAAATCATTCAATTATTATTATCTGGTTCTTCAGTAATCATAACAGGATATTGTCGTCTAAAACTGCATAATTATGTTGTTACTATTAACATTGAAGTAGCTCTGCTAACTCTGATTTACTGATTGATGACGTTGTACGACAGACAAAGGGTTGTTAACATAATTAGGCCATGATACATTGAAATTTTTGCTGATTCGTGACAATCACTGACTGTCGGTATCCCCACGTCCAGCTCGTTAACTTACACTGTCTTGACGGCCTGCCAGACTTATAAACAATAAATGAACGCCGACGACTTTTCCCCTCCACCATCAGTCACAATAATTATCAGCGCCAGAAGCTTGATTCAGCGGCTGCGTGGCGATTGTGGACGATCCACACACTGCATTTGATGGCTGTATCAGGATGATCCGTGCACTGGGCGAGAATGTCAAGAGTGCAAATGACGCAACTGATGTCTTATTGATGATAAATGTTTTGATAATTTTTAGCAATGCAAAGCGAAACTAACCAGCATGACATGATGTACTACTGATCGTAATCGAAAAATGGCAGACAACATCAAAATGCTTTAAATTTTCGGGACTTTATAATAATACAAAAAATAGAAATAAATATAGCAAACAATTTACAAATGCCCCTAGTGCACGAATCGTTCTACGACGACATCAAACGCGGTGCACAGATCGTCTCAATGCCTGCATGGCAATGCGGCGCGACTTCTTTTACTCATTCGCTGCTATGGCCAACTATGGATTTTAATTAACCGAAGCTGCGTACAAGCGTACAAGAATACCTACCACCTGGCAAATGACCAGCGAAATATTACACGAGTCGCAAGCTTACAGCCTGGATCGTGATGTTGTTGTTGTTACATCGTTGTCAACAGCAACCACCGAATGAAATCACCGAATGCACTTGACATTGCATTCACTGTCCACGGAACCGTCCGATCGCTATAGACTAGCGAAGTGACGTAACTGCGTTGCCTAGCAACCTCGGGCCTGACTCTAAACAAACGGGTAATAGAGCATGTAAACACGCTGCCGTGTTTTGTTTCGGACTGTACATACATCA
>Ga0056128_1008800_pt1 | contig 12707 bp, 7 predicted proteins | sample WorMetLIZISLAND2_FD_71113 | JGI IMG/M metagenome (GOLD analysis project Ga0056128, IMG submission 71113) | Marine gutless worms symbiont microbial communities from Max Planck institute for Marine Microbiology, Germany - Olavius geniculatus... ...
TTAATTTTTTAATACGTTCTTCGTAATGTAAATTTCTTACTTCGTCAATCAATTTAGTTGCACGACGTTGAACTCCCTCGACTAACTCAATATCCTTTTGATAATGTGGGCTCCAAATTGATCCGAGGACAGGTTGGTAACCCTTGGCCAAAAACCGTGGTTTTGATACCGATCTCGATTACCGTAACAACACTACTAAAACATATTGCATCCAGCCAGTTAGTCTTTGTCTAAAACCTTTGGTATGTTGGACAAATCTTCTACTATACAGACTTCTTTAAAACACTCGGAGAAGACGTCCGCTACTTCCCGATCTGAGGTTGTCATCACTGCATCTTGCTTCTTGAAGTCACTTGAACCTTCACTGTATCCTTCATGAAGCCATATCATTTCATCACTAGATACAACTCTCCCATTCAATGCATTTGTTGTCAGCATTTGCACAAGCCACAAAACGTTTAACAGTCAATTAATATCATGTATGAAGTAAAATATACAACCTAATTTATTCCTAAAAGTAAAAAAACACAACTTCACTTCACAAACATCGAAAGTAAACAATTAAATAAATATTCGTTGGTGACCTATTTTTATCATAGGTTTTTTGATAAGTAGCGCTTGTATTCTCTGTGAAGTAGAGTTAGTGGTCGACTCAAAATTAAAAAGCAGTTAACTTTATTTTTATATTGAACGATACGTGCATAGCTGCATATTTTTGTGTGTTTGTGTTTGCATTGCAAAAATGTTATTTAAATAAACAAACATGATCTCTGACAAATTGTGTTATTTCTAGCAGCATGCATTCTAGGTTTTTCTGAAAGCCAGCTTTGGATTTTTTTTTCAAAGTACAGGATAGCGATGATTTGGATGGCGGAAGTTTCAAGTTATGTGATTTGACACAGAGAGTAGATAGAGATCGTGAGATTTTATTATTGCAATGGCAAAGAGAAAAACTGTGGTAGGAGTGTCTTGGCGTCGATTGCAAGGTACGCCATCGCCAAGCAATACGCCGTCTGGGCGCCCGGGTCTGCTGAGGTCGCAGGTCTCAAGTCTGGTACAGGAGAAAGTGATGAGCCGTATGACATCATTCAGAGGCACGCTGGATACCCTGAGACAGGTATTCATCATCATCATCATCAATGAATATCCGGAAGCAGGCCGAAGGCCTCTATTTCCGTCCGAAGTACATAACTTCAACACGAATATCAACAAAAACTAGACTAATACTGTTTTTACATTGACTTACGGTACTAGGTGACAGATTTATAATCATAATACAAACTAAAACCACGCCAGATCTAATCTAAACGTCTCTTAAAACTACTAACACTGCATGCCGATACAACATGATCAGGCAGTGAGTTGCATAGCTTAACTAATCTATTAACAAAAAATGTTTTCGGAGATCATGTTTGCACAACTAGGGCACCAATTTGTATCTATGACCCCTTGTATCATAACGCTTTTTAACATAGATTTATACTGCAACTGTAACACAAAATTGGTATCATGCTTGTTATTTACGTATTGTCATTGGGCTCTCAGCATAAACTCTGTCAAAGTATCTGTTGTTTTTGTAGTAAAATAATTGCTTTATTGCCGTCGTCATCAAACTGTCTTTGTATACTGTATGCATTGGCTTTACTGTTGACTTGTTGTAGAAAATAAAGCTGCCAAGTCGAGGACATAAACGACTGACGAACAAATCGCCATTCGGTTCTGCTGGAAGAAGGACTCCTGGCTCATCACAGAGGAAGAGTAAAAGACAAGCAAGACGAGAAGTGAAGATGTATTCACCATTTGGCTTCATTACTCCAACACCGGTGCAAACAACTCCAGGGCGAACTCCAGGACAGAGCATTCGTATGGGAACAAGATCGTGTAAAAGGTTCATTCTGTTGGTTTCATAGACCACACACCCATATTTATAACTTAGTTTCTTTTTTACGTGTGAAAGCAGCTACTGCTTTCAGCGCGTCTTAGCCATCGCAATTCTGTCCGTCCGTCCGTCCGTCCGTCCTTCCATCCGTTTGTCTGTCACATGGGAGGATCAGTTAAAAGCAGTGCAAGCTAGGATCACCAAATCTTCACCATCGGCTGCCTGGAAGACTCTAGTTTCAGGAACCGTAAGGCTTTTCCATAAATTCAAAGGGGTCATCTCGAATGAGGGTGCTAAATGAGAGGGGGGTGGGCAAAATTTGCGGTTTTTGGCCAATAAGTCGCTATATCTCAGTAACAGTGCGAGATAAGGCCTAGGTTACTATTAATCACTAATAGGAAATCGTACACTGACTCTCGATTGGCACCGAATTCAATGACCTTGGATGACCTTGAATGCCAAAATAGGGGGCTTTATGGATTTTTTGGCGATTTCGGGCTGCGACACAAATTCACAAGGTGGAGCCATGGAACTATCATTATGTGCACTTCGGCATGACTGTAATAAAGGTGTTGTATTTTATCCCAAATTCCCCGCAAATCTAACTCAAACAGCAACAGAAATTTTTGTTGTACGATTTTGTTGTATTGTGAGTGCAATAATTTATTATTTAGTACATTTCTGATGCACAGTGTAATTTGTGATATTTTGTTTGATGGTGATGCCATCTCGGGAATCGGTTTACAGCACGCAGCACTAACCAACGCTGATTGATTGCATTGATTGACTTGTTATATTTTTACCTGCAAAAGCATCGCGTCTTAGCCATTGCAATTCTGTCCGTCCGTCTGTCTGTCTGTCCGTCCGTCCGTCACATGGGTGAATCAGTCAAAAGCGGTACAAGCTAGCATTACCAAATTTTCACCATCAGCTGCACGGAACTATCATTATGCGATCCAAATAGAGAATTTGGTATGTTGTATATTAACGTAGCATGAACACCCCAATTTTCAGCTAATATACTGAGCCGGGACTGCTATAGGCTTTCGCGCGTCTCGTTAGTATTAGCTCAAATTTCTTGTTCTATGTGTGTAGTAGGCTCCTGTGGTGTTAAAGGTACAGGTAAAGTCCGGTACTTGCAATATTGCTTCTTACATGAGACAGACTTGTGGCCAGAAGCGATTTGACAATCTTGGAAGTGGCAGCTGATTGGCATGAGCTAATGATATTGCAGCGCACTATGCGGCCATCCATTGCCTGCGTGAACAAGCAATTGGACCCACAGTTTGCAGCTAGCAGACATACCACCACCCAACAGCCACACTAGGCCTTCACCTCATAGCCCATAAGCTACTACTCATTTCCCATCCCACGGAGGGTAGGATGCTGAGTTGTTGTTGCTATAACATGGCTTTGCAAATTTCATTTTGACAGAGACAGATCCAGCCTTCCAGAATGTGCCTGTGCCAGTAAAGCATACCATACATGCTGCTACATCCATTTTACAATAAATTTTATTTTTGAAATGTTTAAAACTTGGATGCTTACATCTGCGTCCCTAGTGTTGAAAGGTTATATTTAATGTGATTTTAAAACATGTGCATCAACGAAGTAGTTCGTTTCAGTTCAACACTGGATTAGGATCAACATCCATCCATCTTCTGAATTAAAGCTACTGGCAATACTTATCTGATTGACATAAAATTTACCGTGGACAGTCATTTTAATATTTAATATATTTGCATAGTAGTGGTTGCATAGTAGCTTAGTTCAAGTTGTTAGGATATTTGATTTGCAATCGGGAGGTCATGAGTTTGACTCTTAGCTGGTTTGCTTCAAGTAACAATTTGTACACACCCACTTTCTGTTACCTTGCGGTACAATTTGGTACCACCAGGAGGTGGTGATGCTCTCTGGCTGGGAGGTTAATTGTAACTTATTATCTGGTGTCTCACAGACGTAGTTGTCTGTCCACCTACAGGCTCAAGGGCCTAAGAAACATAAATTCACTAAAAGACAGGCGAGATGAATATTCCAGATCCTTCTTCCAAAAAAATGTGCAATCCAGTTTCATGTCTACATCACCTTCTCCTACCCCCTTGCCGCACTTCTGTAACTTCCAGGCTACGTTCCAGCACACCTGTCCCTCGGCCAACCTCACGAACAAAAAAGTTTCAATCATTTGTAAATTTTGCTCTCAGTAAATACCAATCACCTATATAATCCCACCTATAGTTCTAGTTGTATCTTTGTTTTTTTAGTATGGACTATTATTGTTGCTGTTTGCACTTATGTACTCATGGACTACTACACACAGTGTGAGATGGAGGGTGTTGGATTTTAATGGCTCATTTGTGCAGCCAATTGTTGCGAAGCGACGATGGCGAGATGACATGACATGACTCATGGACTGTGTTATTTTGCATTGCATTTACGGACTGTTTTTTCTTATTTTGTTCACTGTTTGCACTGCACCGTTATTTAACTATTCGGCTATCTTTATAGCCGCAAGTGTGCAAATAAACGCATTGTCATCGTCATCGTCAAGAAAGGGATGTGAGCACCCCAAGTGTGCTGTACAAATGGCATGTCTCGGTTTTGCTTTTTTGTGGTTGCAGATTCGTGTTCAGCACGCCTGGACTAGCGGACTTGGAGAACGAGGTGCATGAGCTGGCGGACAATATGAAGACACTGAGAAGCAGATGTACACCAAGTCCCTTCTGCCCTCCTCCCAGTGACCAAGCAGCCAGGTCGGTCATTATGCAAACTTTGTGGGAATGCACGCATTTGTTTCCGAATCAGCTGTATTAATTATATTAATTTTAGTCATTGCCTGTGTGATGACACTGGTTGTATGTTGTTTCGAGAGATTGTACGGAATGTCGCAGTTTTGTTCAAAAATTAGATTTTGTGACAAGGCACTAGATTACTTTGTTGGACATATTTCTGTGGTGCTTGCTTTGAGGTGAACTTTTTCATTCACTGTTCTTAACTTCAGAGTGTGAGAAAGCGTAGTCATTCTTACTGAAATCATTACGGCCCAGTTTTCCGCAAAAGATTTTGCCAAATTGCATGGGCCACTGGGCCATTTTTCAAAATTCCGCGGTTCACTGCGGCAAAATCATTCAAGTTCTGCAGCTCACCGTGGCCTTCCATTTGGGAGTAAACCGAGCTTTGTCCTGTTCAGAAACTTCAGTTATTGAAGGCCATTGTTGTGCCAAGTTAAGCTAGCAACATACAAAGAAAATTATTGATATTTTTATTGTGTTTGTTTACAATTGTGGCGTATTACGATAGCTAGTAGGGTCCACAGTTTTAAGCATTGCAGTTTGATTTTTTTCGGTGATACAGTTAGTCTAATCACGGTTATTTCTTAACTTGTGCAAAGTTCCGTGGAAATATCAAAATCATCTGGCATACAGCAAATTCCATGCCTTGGCTCAATATTCTGCAGCCAGTAGAAAACTATGGGCCCTAGACATCATGTATCTACAGCAAATGTAAGCAAAGCAGCAAAATTCCTCTGTTCTAGTCAAATAACAGTATTCTGGCCAAGCCCAAGTGTATGACATTCAATAACCATCGTCTGATGATTATGTTTCACTCAGTGTACTTACAAGACAATTACTTCGTTCACTGTCAGCGTATAGGCTATGAACTGATAGAATAGGCTAGGCATAATGCATTTTTGGTTATGGGTAGCAAACATTAGCCACTTAAGCTTTTTATCTCCGCCAAGTGAACGTAGTGAACATTGGAGGAGATTAAGAGATTGGTCGTTCTGTGCGTGTTTCCATCGTTCCGTCGTTCTGTGTACACAATGACTAATAATAGCAATGACGTCATTGCACCAACAGCGCAAGCAGCAACGCCAGCTATTACTTTAAACTCCCTCTCCTGCAGCAAAACGCCTCTTCCTTCTCACTACCCTTTTCTTGTGTTTAAATCACTTCACTTGGTAGAGATAATGCACTCTCACGAGTGCCTTCTAGTTTATTGGTGTTCCAAAGTTCACCAAATTTTGTAGGTGAATGTGGGAGATTGTAGTTAGTGATGGCATTTTCCACTATTCAGTACATTTATCCATTGCAGAGATATTTGCGATCGAAGTCTAATTTTGCGGAATTGTGGTTGTTTTTTGTCCCCCAGTTTTTTGGCTAGGGTCTAACATTATAAAATTTGACGCAGCTTCCAATCATTTGTCAAAATTTCATGGCGATCGGCTTAGGGACCTCGGAGATCTCGCATCTAATGTGTAAAAAAGCATTTGCCCCGGGTGCTCCATAATTTTTAGGGAGGTCCCAATTCTTGGGACTTGCATCGTTTCAGAGCACACATTGCAGAGTTTCACGGCGATATGCTGATGGAGCTCAGAGATATCGAGCGGCAGTGACAGAAATAAACTAGAAAGCAGTCAGAGCCTGCAGACCTCCGCCAAGGCCATGCTGTTCGCCAGGTGGCAGCACCATATTCGGTTTGGCAGCGGTTTCCCTTATGCCCCATTAAAAACAATGTTAACGAAAATTTCACAGTGATCCAGAATCCAGGATTCTTTCCGGATCACCCCCAAAATTGGATCACTGGTAGGTTTTGCCATTGCCAACATTCCCAGAGAATTTCAGAAAGATCCGTCCATAACTTTTTGAGTTATCTTGCTGACACACAGACAGACAGACAGACAAACAGTCTGGCAGAAACAACCTCCTTGGCGGAGGTACGAATATTTAAAAGAGACATCAGTAGTACAAAATAACTAGAGGTATCCAGTAAAGACACTTTTTGCCATGCGGCTTTAACTAACCAAAGCAAACTGGTGTGATGTTGCTGTAGAAACCGGATTCGGACAACTCCGAAGACTGGAAATGGTGACGTCAAGAAGCAGATGTTCGTTTGAGTCATCTGATAGAGCTTTATGGACCGCTTTAACTGCAGCATCTTAATCATGCATATTTGCGTAGTCTACCATTTAGTAGCTTGTGCGAGGGAGAATAAGTAGACTATTCTACAGTATTTCGTCATATTTTGCGATTGTTTGTGTCATCAAAACGTACATGACTGTTATCAAGACTGCACCATTTGAAGTATGTGGAGACATGCTGTCTTTTCGTTTCTTGTTTTAGAGAGATATTGAATTTTCATTTTTTTTATTATTTCTACAGTACATTTATTTTCTGTGATCCATTCTTAATAATGTACAATTGCACAAGACATACAATGTTTGAGTTAGCCATTTTCTAGGTTCAGTGTGCAATATGGCTTGCTTAACGCAGTGACGTCTGCGTATAGCTTTCTACGAGTTTGATAAACTGGATACATCAGTAAAAGTGTTAACTTGCAGTGCTATTCTGATCTTATGCTTTTAGTACAGCCTGTAGCATGTTGTGGCTGTTGTTTTTTTACAGCTGAGCTTATACGAGTTGCGCAGTTTGCAGTAGTAGACCCCTAAGCCACCGACTTAGCCACTGCCGCCGCGCCGTGATTTTGCTAAGCCGCCGCCACAGCCTGCCGGGACCCAGCCGTGAAAATCCTAAGCCGCCGCCGCAAAAATCGTGGCTAGCCGAGAAAAATTTGCTAATATCGGTTTGTGTAAACACTAAAAGAACCTCAAAGCAGGGTAGCAATAACGTCCCGTAACATAACTTTCCCTACAATCAGTATACAGTATTACAAATTACAATGTACAAAACATTGACTAGCCTACACACTGCATAATGCGTTGCAAAATATGCCGGTAATGCATTGCGTGGATGTAAAAAAACGTTCCAGAAAAAAATGGAAAAAAACGTTAAAAGTCCTTAAAGACGCGGCAAGAATAAAAAAACGTTAGGCCCCTAGCCTTAATTTGTTCAACCTCATGCCTAATGCTGGAGGTGCAGTATGGCTGGAACTGGGGAGATAGAGAGAGAGATGCGAGAGAGAACTTAATTCAATTGCAATTCAACCATGTGGTCATATCACTAGACTAACCAAGCAACCTACCGCAAAACCAAAACCTGCATGTGGCCTATAAATTCGTTTCTGTGATGGTTTCAAAAGTGCTTCTCAAAGTTTTTGACAGAATTTTTGGTAAACGTTTTTTTAAACATACAAAACGTTCACAAAATGACAAAAAACGTTAAAAACGCAAAAAAACGTAGCAAAAATGTGAAAACTGCAGGAACGTAGCGAAAACGCCAAGCTGCCATCGCCGCGAAAATCGCGGCTAAGCTGGGACCTTAGCCGCGAAAATGCTAAGCCAGCCATGAAATTCACGGCTAGCTGGCTTAGGGGTCTATGCAGTAGTGAACGTGTTAATGTATCAAGATTGTGTTAAGCTTGTACGTTGTTAGAAGACAATTAACTGCTGTGACAAGTCACACGAGACATTGCGAAAGAGAAATTTTGTAATAATTTTATAGTCAAGTCTGCTGTCAGCCTGTTACATTGTTTGTATTTGTTGGTGGCCATTTATGAGTAAAACATCAGCTCGGTCATTACAGAAAACTGGCAGTCAATATTTTGGGTCTTACAATAAAAAACATATTGGCCGATATTTGGTAACTTATATCCGCTAATTACAATTTACTGAAATATTGTCTACTTTCAATTTACATCCATTATCCAATATAATTTAGAAAGTTACGAACGGACTTCATTTAAATGTTTTCGATGCGCCACTCCACCGGAATCTACCAAGACATCAGCGTGACTGCAACTGAAACTGTAGCTGGCACCCTTAGTAACAGTGAAAGTCGGCGGACAATAGGCGATTACGGTATGATCCACGAGTGAAACTCTCGTGTTGTAAAATAGTATTCATTTACATTCATTCACGCATCATGTTTTACGTGTACAGTCCAGCCACATTCAGTGTACATCACATTACACGGAGATGACATCAGAACAAGTATAAATGTACTGTCCAGCAGAGCACAGCGCAGGCAACTGCAGCAGTAACTGCCAGTAAGCTATTAATACAAGAACTGCTGACTGCACTGAAAAATATTAAAACAGTACACATCTGAAATGTGAATCATACGTCGTTTGCAATTATAGACATACACAAAGACTTAATTGTACTCAAGAATTGACTATTATTTTAAAACTAGAAACATACGTTGGTTCAGTGTCGACATAATGTGGCCGTCCGCCCAGAGGTGTGCAACCTTTAACTTGACCTTGATGTTTGACCTTTTAGCGTAAAATTAGCACACTTGTTACCCCTCAATTGGGGAATAAATTGGTCACCTCAATTTTGATTTGAATAAGTCTGTTTGAGTTAGAAGCAATTACAGGACGGACTAGGCCCGTACTGCGGCCTTTTAGGACGACACACAGTACACGTAATTACCAACTAAGGGCTAAAGTTTGTATGGCTAGTAGGTCTAGGATATAATATGTAATGTCGCATTGCATGAAATACAGCAATATCGTATCCACGTATTAAAAATTTCATGATTTTGGACACTCAGAATCTCAGATACTCCACATGACTTTGCAAGCATGCTCTCTCTTATTCGATTCTTTTTTAAATAAAAAACAGTCTTGCTCACACATCTCACCGGGCTCCAATACTCTTTATAGCAGAATGTCACTCATCTAATTTTTAAACGTATCAGTGACTGTTTGAAGAGACGAATTAAGCACCCGGACAACGAAACGAGAGTTTTTGCTAAATGTGCTTCACTGGTTGACTTCAGACTAATATGTCCACAAATCAACTGAAGGCAGCTCAACTTGCAGAATCAAACTCTTGGCACCACAGATCAGGTGACGCGTCGTACTGCAAAAACCAGGCCTACATCACACTTGAGAATGAGAGCACTGCGCATCAGAAGAAGACAATAAAACGTGAAACGTTATAATACATGTACATTTATAATCACAGCAAAGCGGTTCACGTCGAATACAGAGTCAAGCATAGCAGCCAACCTGTTTTTACCCTGCGGCGTGTGTTTGCTAAAAATCAATCTTCTGGGTTTACATTAATCAAGTCATAAAGTATCTTCACTTTTCAGTACATTTAGTACGTTAAAACGCTACAACAGGCAGGATAAATTCGTATTTAACAATGCCGTACAATTCTCCTGGGTGCACTGGTGCGGTGCACCCGCTAAGTCGGCGACTATGAAGGCGAGATCAGCTAAGATACAGTTCAACATTTTTTCTGACCACAGCAAGAGCGTCTATCCACCCCTGGACACACTACGCAAGCCCCCCTCCCTCCAATCTCAACCCCTCTCAACGTTGAACCTCTCCCACGTCAAACTCAATCAAGTGCTCCCTGTGCTGCATCTCCCCACTGAGCTAGCCTAGATGACGGCATCAATATATACTCATATGGGCACCCGCACAAAAATTTTCCAAGGGAAAAGAGGTCAAGGCGCCGCAAGCATCAAATGGAATACGGGGATGGGCTAGGGCCTATCTCTCACTGCACAGCCGACTAGGAGTCTGGGGGGCGCGTTGTAAGTTCCCCCAGTGAGGTCCGAAAATGGATTTGGTATATTTTAAATCTCCGAAAACACTTCTGTTGGAACGATGACTGCATCCACCATTTAATCCTAAAAATTACCCCCTCTTTGGGAAATGTAATACGCTTTGAGCATAGGCTACAGTCTTCAATGGACGTAGACGCTCCATGTACCACAGCACATCGGGCCGCAGTCAACAGACACAGTCAGTCCTAGCTGCCGGCAGAACGTCAGCAGACAGCAGTGAGATGTTGTAATAACTTGAACTCGTCGTTGGTCGCATGTCTCAGCTCCACTCTGGAATAAAGTTCTAACTGTTCAATTCGCGGCTAACAGCCGGCGGAGCCAGCTCCGGAAATTCCGCGTTGTTTTCGCCCGTTAGCCACCACGTTGTGATCTCGCCTTTACCCTGCAAAGCACATGATGTCGTTCACGCATTCACGTTATACTACTAGACTGGTGCGCAATAGATAGACGTCTGCACAAACGGGTCGGGCCTATATAAAATCTACTGGGTCAAACGGAATAAGTCGAAAACAGTATCCAATCCAGAGCACAACTTTTTCAAATACTCTTAATTCGCCCAACAGGCGCAGTTTCATTTCAGCAAATTTAAAAGTCAATATAGGCCTAGGCCACAATGAGAAAAAATGTTTTGAAACTGTGTATAAAAGTCGAGCATGTAGCATTAGAACTCCATATGCGCAGATGAGCGCAAAACGTAACCTAGGTCGAGCTGAGAAGTGGTTTGGTTGATGGCAAACTACTGATGAAGCGTTGAAATACTGACCCCACGAAAATGTTGGGGATACTTTTTTGAGATACAGTGTACGAATGTACTAAGGAGGGTGGACTAACAACACTCTGACAGTTCCGTCCTTAGAAACAAGAACGGCATAAGGCCGACTTCAGTGCTTTCATGGTAATACGTTTACGTAATAAATTGACACAAAATAACACTGTCATCAAACCTTCATGTTTACAGGTCCCCGAAATTCTAACGCAAACGTATGATAGTCGTCAAGCAGTTCTTTTGTACAGGGACTCACGTGTATTTTCAGCGCTGAAACAGAGCACGACATTTCACAGTCACAGCTCAAAACTACTCGGCAGAATAATGCACCAACAATCAACCAAGCACTGACAAGATCTAACTGGCATCACCAACACACAGTCGCTCAGTTTTACGCGCGAAAGCAGCAACTGCTTTCAGTGCGTCTTAGCCATCGCAATTCTGTCTGTCAGTCCGTCTGTTTGTCTGTCAAACGGGTGGATCAGTCAAGCTAGGATCACCAAATCTTTACCGTCGGCTGCCTGGAAGACTCTAGTTTCAGGAACCGTTAAGCTTTCCCATAAATTCAAAGGGGATCACCCTGAACGAGGGCGCTAAATGAGAGGGAGGGATGGAAAAAATTTGCGATTTTTAATCAATAAGTCGCTGTATCTCAATAACGGTGCAAAATAGGGCCTAGGTTACTATTAATCGCTAATAAAAAGTTGTACACTGGCTCTTGATTGCCACCAAATTCAATGACCGTGGATGACCCTAAATGCTAAAATAGGCTTTCGCGCGTTGCGTGAGCATTAGCTCAAATTTCTTGTTTGTTATTGTTAAGTGGTCTACTTTTTTGGTTTACTGCGGGTCAAACTGGTCCCAAAAATAAACCCTTGAAAGATAGGGCCTAATGGGATAATATTATATTTATATAGTCTACCATCTGGATGTCACGGTTTTGTCACCGAATCAATGGTACAAAAAGCTGACCAAACATGGGTGTGTTTTGTTTTGTTACGTACTTCGGGGAAAAAAGAAATAACATCAGTTTGTAGTATGTTAGGACTGCTGCTTCAACAACGTTTCTGAACTGAATTATTAACTGAATTATACTTATTTACGTTCGCCGTTCGACTCCATGCGAGACGCCGTGTTGACGGTGTCACCGAAGAGACAATATCTCGGCATTTTGAGACCCACGATTCCGGCACACACTGGACCTACACAGCAAACACATTGGTCGTCTTTGAATCCTCTCTATAGCCTTCACATCACAATAGCTTAGTCAAACTTAACACTGCAACACCTCAGTGAAGGTAAGCGCAAAGGCTTACAACTTTACGAGTTTTTACGTGCAAAAGCAAGAGCATAGCTAGAGCGCGTATTAGCTATGGTAATTCTGTCCGTCCGTTTGTCCGTCTGTCCGTCCGTCACGACCCGGTACCGTTTCAAGACCAGTTGAGATAGAGACAGAAAAAAGGGCAAAAATCAAAAAGTATAAGCACGAACATTATGCATTAGCTTAGACATTTATATCTGGCTACTGAGAACAGATTAAATGTCTAAGCTAATACATTAGTTCGTGCTTATACTTTTTGAT